>JGI12420J12819_1000122_pt1 | contig 53924 bp, 44 predicted proteins | sample Passage237A_FD_12819 | JGI IMG/M metagenome (IMG submission 12819) | reverse complement strand
CAGCGAGAACATGCGTTCGTAGCCGATCTCGGCCAGTTCGCAAGGCGTGCGCGTGCGCACCATGACCTCGCGGCGCGGCGTTTCCACGAACAGCCCCATCTCGCCGATGAACTCGCCGCGATTGAGGTAGGCGAGGATCAGTTCGCGTCCCTCTTCGTCCTCGGACGAGACCGTCAGCGAACCCTCGATCACGTAGTACAAGATGTTGGCCGAGTCGCCCGGACGGATGATCGCGGTCTTGCTCGGGTAGCGACGGCGATGGCACGCGGCCAGGAAACGCTCGATCGCCGCGCGGTCGGGTGTGAGCATGGGAGGTGCCTGCACACGGTTGATCTCGCGCTGCAGGTTGTATCGGAAATCGGCAATCTTGCCGGACGTTGCTTCCACAGGGTCCCCTCCGCCGGGTGCATACGGAAACCGGACCGCGGAACGCGCACGTTACGTGTGCGTTTGCGAGCCCGCGCGCCGGTTCTCGACCATCTTATTGCAAAAGCGTGCAGATCGTTCGTCGCGGCGACCCCGGGAAAATCCGACTTGCTCGTTCCATCCAGCCGGGGCATGGCCCATAATCCGCGCCCTCGGATGCGATCGTGTCCGGGTGCGTCCGATCCTTCCTCAACGTCCGAGGTGATCCGAAGTGGTCAAGCCGATTCCGCGCCTGCAGCTCCAGGGATTCAACAACCTGACGAAGGCGCTGAGCTTCAACATCTACGACATCTGCTACGCGGTTTCGGAAGAGCAGCGCAAGCGCTACATCGAGTACATCGACGAGGCGTACGATGCGGACCGGCTGACGCAGATCCTCACGGACGTGGCCGAGATCATCGGCGCGAACATCCTCAACATCGCGCGCCAGGACTACGATCCGCAGGGCGCGTCGGTGACGATCCTGATCTCCGAGCACCCGATCGTCGACAAGCTCGGCAGGGACATGATTTCCGATGCCGTCGTCGCGCACCTGGACAAGAGCCACATCACGGTGCACACGTATCCCGAGACGCATCCGCACAACGGCATCGCAACCTTCCGGGCCGACATCGACGTCGCGACCTGCGGCGTGATCTCGCCGCTTCGCGCGTTGAACTACCTGATCGACAGTTTCGAGTCCGACATCGTGACGATGGACTACCGCGTGCGAGGCTTCACGCGCGACGTGAAGGGGCGCAAGCACTACATCGACCACAAGATCAACTCGATCCAGGACTATCTGGCCAAGCACATCCGCCAGAAGTACGAGATGTTCGACGTGAACGTCTATCAGGAGAACATCTTCCACACGAAGATGCACGTGAAGGACTTCGATCTGGACACGTATCTCTTCGAGGCGACCGCGGACGAGCTTTCGTTCAAGGAGCGCCAGCGCATCGAATCGCTGCTCAAGCGCGAGATCGAGGAACTGTTCCACGGCCGCAACCTGATGTGACGCCGCTCGGCGGCGCATCATCGCGTGTCGCCGCGGCGACTCCCTCAGAGCCGGTAGGCCACCGCCTTCATCACGTTGGAGGCGAAGCGCATCAGCGCCGGAATCGGCTGCGGCAGCAGCCGCGCGCCGGCTGCCAGCGCGTTGTCCGCGTGGCGTGCCTCGTCTTCCTTCATGCGCGCCACGATCGCGCGGCTGCGTGCATCTTCCTGCGGAAGCGTTTCCAGGTGGCGTTGCAGATGCGCCTCCACCTGGCGCTCCGTTTCCACCACGAATCCGAGGCTGACGCGATCATCGATGATGCCGGCTCCGGCACCGATCGCGAATGCGCCGGCGTACCAGAGCAGATTGAAGATGCTGCCGCGACTGCCGAGTTCCTCGAGGCGTTCGCCGCACCAGGCGAGATGATCGGTCTCCTCGGCGGCTGCATCGAGCAGTTGCCGGCGCAGCGCAGGGTCGCGCGCGACCGCGGCCTGTCCGAAATAGAGCGCCTGCGCGCAGACTTCCCCGACGTGGTTGATGCGCATCAATCCCGCCGCGTGGCGTCGCTGCGCGTCGTCGAGTTCCGCCTCCGGCACGCCGCCTGCCGGCGACGGCTCGGCCGGCGTCGGCTTCGCGATGAACACGGTTTCCAGCGCGCGGCCGGCCTCGACGAGCAGGCGGTCCAGGGGAGAGAGCGTTCTCGCGTTCATGGAAGCGGATTGTCCAGTTGCCGCGCGAGCAATGCCAGCGGATGCAGCACCGGAACCGGCGCGGCGGCTTGCCGCAGTCCGCTGTCCAGTTGCATGCGACAGCCGAGATTGGTGGTGAGCACGAGATCGGGACGCAGCGCGGCAGCCTGCGCGACCTTTTCGTCGCGCAGGCTGTCGGAGATGCGCGGGTTTTCGAGGAAGTAGCTCCCGGCGGCACCGCAGCAACGCGGTCGCTGCGGCAGCTCCAGCACGTCCAGGCCGGGAATGCGCGCCAGCAGGCCGCGGATCGCGGCGGTGTCGCCGACCACGTTCACCTGGGTGCAGGGCAGGTGCAACGCCGCGCGTCGATGAAGCGGACGGAACGTCAGCCGCGTGATGCCGGGATCGGCCGCGATGAAGGCCATGGCGTCGGCGACCGCAGGGCCTTCGCCGGCAACCGCGTGGTCTCGCAGGTCGCCATGACAGCCGCTCGTGCAGGTCAGCACGGTGTCGGCGCCGATTTCGGTCAGGTGACGATGCGTCTTCCGCGCCAGACGCTGCGCGCGCGCGATGTCGCCGCGGTGGCGGGCCAGCGCACCGCAGCAGTCGCGGCCGCGCGTGTCGATGACGGTGTGGCCGAGCGCTTCCAGCACGGCCCGGGTCGCGGCCAGCGTGTCGCTCTCGTACACGTCGCCCAGGCAGCCGCGGAAAAGCGCGATGCGGCGTGTGTCCGAGCGCGCGGGTCGGCCCGGCCGTGCAGCTTCGGCCGGCGCTTCCGGGACACGCTCGGCAAGTCGTCGCCAGAACCCGCGAACCGGCAGGGCACGCGCCAGCACCGGCAGCCATCGGGATGCCGCGACGGCGCGTCCGAACAGGGCCAGGGCGCGCAGCGCGCGCGGATCACCGAGCCAGCGGCGCCGCGCGCCTGCCGTGCCGAAGCGCGCGCGGGTCATGACGAGCAGTTCGTCGTATTGCACGCCGGAGGGACACACCTGCTCGCAGGAGCGGCAGTCCAGGCAGTGATCGAGATGACGCAGTGTCGCCGGGTCCGGCGGCAGCGTGCCGGCATCGAGCGCGGCGGCCAGCGCGATCCGTCCGCGCGGGGACTCTGCCTCGATCAGCTGGATTCCATACGTGGGGCAATGCGGCAGGCAAAGTCCGCATTTCACGCACTGGTCGGCCAGGCGGGCGATGGACGCGCCGGTCGGGGCGTGGCCGCTGGCTGTATCGGGCATGCCGGTCATGCTACCATTGCCGATTCCGTCGGTTCGATCCGCGGTTGCCAGCATCGCGGGCTTCCGCTATCCTCCCGCGCCCTCCAAATGCCGACTCTGCCGATGGCCGGGTCTTTCGGGTTCCGAAACATGAAGACGATCAGCGCCAATTCCGAAAGCGTCAAGCGCGACTGGTACGTGGTCGATGCCTCCGGCAAGACCCTCGGCCGCCTGTGCAGCGAGCTCGCGCACCGCCTGCGCGGCAAGCACAAGCCGATCTACACGCCGCATGTCGACACCGGCGACTACATCGTCGTGATCAATGCCGAGAAGGTCGCGGTAACCGGCAACAAGTTGCAGGACAAGAACTATCATCGCTTCACGGGCCACATCGGCAACCTGAAGACGACCTCGCTCAAGGACATGCTCGCGCGTCATCCGGAGCGCGTGATCGAGATCGGCGTGAAGGGCATGCTGCCGAAGAATCCGCTCGGCCGCGCGATGTACCGCAAGCTGAAGGTGTATGCCGGCACCGAGCATCCGCACGCCGCACAGCAGCCGCAGGCCCTCGATATCTGAATGCGCAGTCCCAGCGCGTGAAGCGGCTCCCGGGCCGCGCCTTTCGACAAGAGCATCCAAATGGCGATCCAGCAGAACTACGGCACCGGCCGTCGCAAGTCCTCCGCAGCCCGCGTGTTCCTGCGCAAGGGCAGCGGCACGATCACGGTCAACGGCAAGTCGCTCGACGACTTCTTCGGGCGCGAGACCTCGCGCATGATCGTGCGCCAGCCGCTCGAACTTACGCAGAACAGCGACAAGTTCGATGTGCTGGTGACGGTCGAGGGTGGCGGCATGACGGGTCAGGCCGGTGCGATCCGTCTCGGCATCGCGCGTGCGCTGGTCGAGTACGACGAAACGCTCAAGTCGCCGCTGCGCAAGGCCGGATTCATGACGCGTGACGCGCGCGAAGTGGAGCGCAAGAAGGTCGGCCTGCACAAGGCACGCCGCGCAACGCAGTACTCCAAGCGCTGATTTCCGCGCTTCCGGGGCCACGGGCGACTCCGCGGTCCCGCGATCCGGACCGCGGTCGCGTTTCCGGAACGATGGAGTAGAATCGGTCCCACAGCCCCGTCGCCAAGTGGTAAGGCACCTGACTCTGACTCAGGCATTCGGTGGTTCGAATCCATCCGGGGCTGCCATTTTCCCGGTCGTGTCGTCCTTGACCGGCCCACGCATTGCGAAGAACCCGCCGCGAGGCGGGTTCTTCGTTTTCCGGCATGCATTCTTCGTTCAACGCCGTCGAAGCTGGAGCGCACGTCGCATGCCTGCGAAGCCCAGCAGTCCGGCGAGCAGCAGCATCGCGCGCATCGAGATGCCCGGAACCGGCTGCGCCTCCGCCACGATGTCGCCCTGGCGTTCGAATGCGCCGATGTCGGGCGCTGCGCCGTAGACGCGCGGCAGGCCACGCTGATCGGTGGCCAGGGCGGCGTGGTTGCTGCCGGCATCGATGGCCGGACTTCCGTCGAGCAGCGCGTGGGTGCGCGTACGGCCGCCGTTGCTGGCCAGTGCGCCGAGGCGTGCGTCGATGCGCAGGGTATCGGCTGGTGGCTCGGTGAGCGGTGCGGTGCTGCCGATGAGATTGTGACTGCCGTCGATCGGTGATGCGATCGGTGCCGAGCCGAAGCGATTGTCGCGGTTGCCAACGTCCGAGGAATTGCCCGACACGATGCTGCCGTGAAAGGCCGAGCCGGGCGCGTTCAGCCAGATGCCGCCGCCGTCGAGAAGGGACCGGTTGGCGGTGACGGTGCTGCTGTAGAGGCGCAGGATTGCGGGCCGGCGCACGAACATGCCGCCGGCAATGTCGCGCTCGGCGACGTTGCCGGAGATCGTACTGTTGATGACCGCAAGACCGGTGAACGTGGCCAGGCCGCCGCCCCGGCCCAGACTGCGGTTGCCGCTCACCGTGGAATCCAGGAGATAGCCGTCGCGGACCGAGACGATGCCGCCGCCGATGTCGTAGTTGCTGAACGCGGGATCACCCTCGTGCCATGCGAGGTTGTCGCTTACCGTGCTCTGCCGGAGTTCCATGCTGTAGACGAATGCGCCACCGCCGAATGCGGCAGTGCTCGCGGCGGGATGGACGCCGCCTGCGGAATTGCCGCTCAGCGTGCTGCGCTCCATCGTCAACGAGTAGGCGTAGATGCCGCCGCCGTAGGAGCCGACGGCAACGGACGAGCAGCCGCTCACGCGCGAATCCTCCAGCACGACGAATCCGGCCGAGGCAATGCAGCCTCCACCGGTGATGCGATTGCCTTCCGCGGTGGCGCGGCCGTTGCGCAGCGTGAGGTTGCGTACCGTCAGCGCACCGCCATGCGGATGGAACAGCACGCGATCGCTGCCGTCGCCGTCGATCACAAGCGTGCGCCGCTCCGGGCCCTGCAGGCTCAGGTTGTCCACCGGTATCTCGATCGCGCCGGTGGTCAGCGTGATCGTGGAGCAGGTCAGTGCGGTCAGGTCGACGACGTCGCTGTCCTGCGCCGACGCCACCACGTCGCGAAGGCTGCCGGGGCCGGCATCGTCGCACCGGGTGACGGGCAGGGTCGCGCGTGTCGCGGCCGGAGCCGGAACGCCGCGGAGGGGGGCTGGCAGTTGCGGAAACAGTCGCAGCGCGGGATCGGTGCGCAGGCGGATCCAGTCGCGATCCGGCTGCGCGGCGCGGCCGTCGACTGCGAGCAACGCGCCGATCACGGTGCAAGCCAGGGTTCCCCGGCGCAACGCACGCATGCGGTTCCGCTTTCGCATCCTCTCCCCCTTCGCGGGTACGCTGGTTGATGGACGTGCCGCGGTGCGCGATGCGGACGGCTCAGCGCATCTCCTCGCCGCCCACCAGCACGATGTCGGCGCGACGGCGCGCGAACAGGCCGACGCTGACGATGCCCGCGATCTGGTTCAGGTCGCTTTCCGTCGCGACCGGATCGGTGATGCGCAGTCCGTGCACGTCGAGAATCCAGTTGCCGTTGTCGGTCACCACGCCGTCGCGCCACACCGGCTGGCCGCCGTGCTTCAGGAGCTCGCGCGCGACATGGCTGCGCGCCATCGGAATCACTTCGATCGGCAGCGGGAAACGGCCGAGCACGTCCACGCGCTTGGCCGGATCGATGATGCAGACGAAGGTCCGCGAGGCCGCCGCGACGATTTTCTCGCGCGTCAGCGCCGCCCCGCCGCCCTTGATGAGGCACTTCGCCGGATCGCATTCGTCGGCGCCGTCCACGTACAGCGGGATGGGGCCGACCGCGTTGAGGTCGAGCACCGGGATGCCGCGTTCCTTCAGCAGGTGCGTGGACCGCTCGGAACTCGACACCGCGCCTTCGATGTCATGCCGACGCTCCGCCAGCGCATCGATGAAATGGGCGACGGTCGAGCCGGTGCCGACACCGACCACCATGCCGGTCTCGACGAAGCGCATCGCGGCGCGCCCGGCGAGGCGCTTCTGATCTTCCTGGCTCATGTGCGGGTACCCGGAGCGGAATCGAAGCTCGGCATCCTACCCTACGCCCGCGACGAGGATGCACCGTGCTTCTCCAGTGCAAGGATCGCCTGCCAGTGCGCACGGGTTAATGGGAACACCGACAGGCGGTTGCCGCGCTGCAGGAGCGTGCAGTCCTCCAGACGCGGCTGCGCGCGCATCTCGTCGAGCGTGATCGTGCGTGCCAGCTTGCGCCGGAATGCGACGTCGACCAGCATCCAGCGCGGCTGTTCCTCGCTGCTGCGCGGGTCGTGGTACTCGCTCGTCGGATCGAACTGGGTCGGATCCGGGTACGCCTCGCTGGCGACCTCGGCGATGCCGACGACGCCGGGCTGGGCGCAACTGGAGTGGTAGAAGAGCACGCCGTCGCCCGGGCGCATTCCATCGCGCATGAAATTGCGCGCCTGGTAATTGCGCACGCCGGTCCATGGCTCGCGGCCGACACGCTCGAGATCGTCGATCGAGAACGCATCCGGTTCGGATTTCATCAGCCAGTATTTCATCGCGTCGTCGGACCGTGCGGGCAGGCGGGAGCGAGGATAGCGCGACGATCGTGATGCGGGCGATCACGGCTCGCCGGCGAGGTCGATCAGCTCGCGCTCCGTCGCGACGTAGTCGAGGCGCACGTCCCAAGCCTCGGTCGGCACATGTCCGACTTCCTGCATCGCATAGCCGACGCCGACGAGCACCGGGCGGGCGACGGTCGTGCGCGTGCGCAGGAACGCGAAGCTGCGGTCGTACCAGCCGCCGCCCATGCCGAGGCGGTTGCCTTCGCGATCGAATCCGAGCAGGGGCACGAGAACGACGTCCAGTTGTGCGGGTACGAGCAGCGCATCCGGTGTGCAGACCGGCTCCGGGATGCCGAAGCGGTTCGGCTGCAAGGCATCGCCCGGCTTCCAGGTCGCGAAGCGCAATGTCCGGTCGTCGCCCAGTACGGGCAGGCAGTAATGCTGTCCGCGCGCGAGCAGGGAGCCGACGACCGTGGCGAGGGGCAGCTCGCCGCCGATTGCCCAGTAACCGGCAATGCGCGTATCGGTCATGAACTCGGGAACCTGTTCGAGCTGCGCGAGCACGCCGCGCGCCGCCGCGACACGCTCGCTGGCCGGCAGCGCCGCACGCCGGGCGCGCTGTGTCGCGCGAAGGGTCGCTCGCTCGTCGGAGGTGGAAGCCTGGGTCACGGAGCCGGAGCCTGGCAATCGGAGGGGGCGCGATCGCGGATCGCACCGCTGCCGAGGGACGCGGAATCGACGAGCGACGGTGGCGGATTCTCGCCGAACGCTGCACCNGGGCGCAGCGTCGGCCGCAGCAAAGATGTCCTCCGCGATGCCGGTGCACACCGAACGACCTTGATCCTCGGGATCAGGTGGGAGGGCTCGCGAAGCCGTAAGGCGTTCCGCAGCGGGGCGGACTTGCACAAGGGCGTCCGGTCGCCATCCCGGGGTCGTCTACAGGAACAAGGCAATATGTAAGAATGCGCCGCCGAGCAGCGCAGAGGACACGGCGCTATTGTAGTGACGCGCCGAATGCGCCATCAAGCTTGGCGTTGAGTGCCTGCAGCTTTTCCGCGAGCGAGCTTGATTCCCGGGCACCGCGCGCCCTCTCGCTCAGCAGCTCGTGACTGATGTTCAGTGCGGCGAGGATGGCCAGGCGGTCGAGTCCGATCCCGCGCGCGGCATCGCGCATCTCGCGCAGCCTGGCGTCCAGATAGCGCGCCGCGTCGAGCAGCGCCGTCTTCTCTTCCGGGGCGCAACCGACGTGGAATTCACGGTCGAGGATCATGACCCGTACCGGGTCGCCGGGAGTGCCGTTCATGCGCTGTTCTGCTCCAGCGATTTCAGCCGCATGATCATCGCCTCCACGCGCGAGCGCGCCTGCTCGTTGCGCGCGAGAAGCTGCGCACGTTCGGTCGCCAGCTGTTCCTGGCTGTGCCGCAGGCTCCGGTTCTCCTCCTGCAGCGCGCGGCACAGCTCGAGCAGCCGGTCGAGCCGATGGCTGATGGCTTCGATGCTCTGCTCGTGGGAGGACATGTCAGCGACTATAGCATTGCGCCCCGGCGCTCGGGAGGGGCGCGGTTCGTGCGTGCCGGGCCGCGAGCGGGTCGTCAGTTCGTTGCACGGTTTGCCCGTTGGCTGTGTTCGCGAAGGAAGGCCAGGCACTGGTCGGCCGACAGCGGTCGTGACAGCCAGTGGCCTTGCACCTCGTCGCAATCCTGCTCGCGCAGGTAGTCGACCTGCTCGGCACTCTCGACACCTTCCGCGATCACGTTCAGGCCCAGCGAGTGCGCCATGGTGATCACGGTCGCGGTGATCGCCTCGTCGTCCGGATCGGTCGTGATGTCGCCGACGAACTCCTTGTCGATCTTGAGCGTGTCGATCGGAAGCCGCTTGAGATAGCTCAGCGACGAATAGCCGGTTCCGAAGTCGTCGATGGCCAGCGTGAGCCCGATCGACTTGAGGCGCCGCAACGTCGTGATCGACTGCTCGGCATTCGCCATGACCATGCTCTCGGTCAGTTCGAGTTCGAGCTGGTTGGGTGCGATGTCGTAGTCGGCCAACACGTCGCACAGGCGCCGGATCAGGTCGCCGCGCAGGAGCTGCGCGACCGAAACGTTGATCGACATGGTGATTTCGTGAATGCCCTGTTCGCGCCATTTCGCGAGTTGCGCACAGGCCTGTTCGACCACCCAGTCGCCGATCTCGATGATCATGCCGGTTTCCTCGGCGATCGGGATGAACACGCCCGGGGAAACGTCGCCCAGATCGCCGCTGCGCCAGCGCAGCAGGGCTTCGACGCCGGTGATGCGCTCGTCGAGCAGCGAGAGCTTGGGCTGGAACACGAGGGAAAGCTCATTGCGCTCCAGCGCCTTGCGCAGCGCCGCGACGGTCGTCGCGCGCAGGCGCGCAGCGGCATCCATCGCCTCGGTGTAGACCATCCAGGTCTTCCGGCCGTGGTCCTTCGCCTGGTACATCGCGGTATCGGCGAACTTGAGCAGGTCGCTCGGCACCTGCCCATGGTCCGGATGCAGCGCGATGCCGATCGACGGCGAAATGACCACTTCCTGCCCATTGTCCAGCTCCAGCGGCTGCTCGAAGGCGACGATGATCTTCTGCGCGACGCGTTCGGCTTCCGCAGCCGACCCGATGTTCTCGAGCACCACGGTGAACTCGTCGCCGCCGAGGCGGGCCACCGAGTCGCTCTCGCGCACGACGTGGCGCAGCCGGCTTCCGGCCGCCTTGAGCATGCGGTCGCCGGCGGCGTGGCCCATCGAGTCGTTGACGTGCTTGAAGCGGTCGAGGTCGAGGAACAGCACGGCGACCTTCCGGTTGCTGCGCCGTGCGCGGATGATCGCGTGGCCGATGCGTTCGGTCACCAGCGTGCGATTCGGCAGGCCGGTGAGCGCGTCGTAGTTCGCGAGGTAGCGCAGCTCCTGTTCGGCGCGCTTGCGATCGGTGATGTCGGACAGCACCGTGACGAAATGCGTGCGCTTGCCTTCGCTGTCGCGCACCTCGGAGATCTCGACGCGGCCGAGGAACTCCTCGCCATTGCGGCGGCGCTGCCACAGCTCGCCGCGCCAATGGCCGGTGCGCGCGAGATCCTCCCGGATGGCCGAATAGTGCTCCGGCGGATGCTGCGTGCAATCGAGCAGAGCCGCCGCGCGTCCGACGACTTCCTCGCGGCGCCAGCCGGTGATGCGCGTGAATGCCGGATTGACGTTGATGAAGCGGTGCTCAGCATCCGTGACGGCCACCGCCTCGCCCATGCTGTGGATGACTTCGTTGGCGACACGCCGATCGTGCTCGACGAGCCGTTCGTGCGTGATGTCACGCGCGGTACCGCACATGCGCAGCGGCCGGCCGGACTCGTCACGCGCCACGATGCGTCCTCGCGCGAGCGACCAGCGCCATTCGTCGTCGTGCACCCGCAGACGATGTTCGGACTCGAAATTGTCCGCGACGCGATCGATGTGCTTCTGCAGCAGCTGGAGGACCGGCTCGCGATCGTCGGGATGCAGGTGTTCTCCGAACCAGCTCGCGTCGAGCGTGCGCTGCGACTGGTCCGTCGTGCCGAACAGCCCGCTCGCGCCCGTGACCACGATCGTGTTCGTGACCATGTCCCAGTCCCAGAAATCGTCGCCCGAACCCCAGACTGCGAGACGCAGGCGATCTTCCCGCTCGCGCAGCCCCAGCGTGTGCACCTCGTCCATGCGCTGCCGGCTCCGTCGATGGAGCCACGCGACCGCGAGCAGCCCCAGCGCCGCGAGCGCATACAGCGCGTGGGCGATGCGGTTGTTCCACCACGGCGGCACGACGTCCAGCGTCATCGAAGCGACCTGGCTGCTCCAGTAACCGTCGCGGTTGGTGCCGCGGACCTGGAGCGTGTACGTGCCGGGCGAAAGGTTGGTGTAGGTGGCCTCGCGCCGCCGTCCGGCGTTGACCCACTCCTTGTCGAAGCCCTCGAGTCGATACGCGAAGCGGTTGCGCTGCGGTGCCGCGAAATCGAGCGACGCGAACTGGAAGCGGACGATGTGGTCGGTTGCGTGCATGCGCACGCCGTCGGCGGTTATCGGGATCGATGCGTCGTCCGGCCCCGCGTGGGCGCGGGTGATCGCCACCGGCGCGTCGTAGCGGCTGGCGACGATCGTCTGCGGCAGGAACAGGTTGAAGCCGTTGATGCCGCCGAATGCGATGCGCGTGTCGCGCAGCGTCGCGACCGCGTTGGCATTGAACTCCATGTCCTGCAGGCCGTCGCCGAGATCGTACGAATGCAGGGTGCCGGTTCCCCGCTCCAGCGACGCGATGCCGCGGTTGGTGCTGATCCAGATGCGGCCGAAGCCATCGCTGGCTATGCCGTACACGGTGGCGCCGGGCATTCCCTCGCGCTGCGTCCAGCGCGTGAAGCGCGCGCCGCCGGCATCCAGCGAATCGAGCCGGTTCAGTCCCGACTGGGTGCCGAACCACAACTCGCCGTCCGCCGTCTCGTGGATCGTGCGCACGAGGCTCGCGCTCAGCGAACGCGTGTCGCCGGGCACGTGGCGGAACACGCGAACCTTGCCGCTGGCCGGATCGACGAGATTCAGGCCGCTCATGTTGGCCGACCAGATGCGTCCGTGGCGGTCCTCGAACACCGACAGCACGGCGTCGTCGCTGAGGCCGCCATGAACACCATCGGCCGCCTGTTCGCGCCACGTGGTGAATGCGTAAGTGCGCGCGTCGTAGCGGACGAGGCCCGCGCGGCGCATGCCGATCCAGAGGCCGCCGTCGCGCGCGCGAGCGAGCGCCCGCGCAGGGCCGGGACCCAGTCCGGCGGCGCCGGTCGGGTCGAGAGGAAGATAGGCGAGCTTGCGCGCCTGCGGGTCGACCGCGGCGACGCCGTGACTGGTGGCAATCCACAACCGCATGCGGTCGGCCGGCACGATCGAGCGGATCGCCCGCCGCGTGCTGCCGTCGCGAGCCGGATCGATCGCCGCGTTGATCGCGTCCATCTCCTCGAACTCGTTGCTGCGCGGCAGATAGCGGAGCAGTCCGCGTTCCGTGCCCAGCCACAGGTTGCCGTCTTCCGCTTCCGAGATGGCATGGACGTAGTTGGCGCCGCCCTCGCGTGGTGCCTCCTTGCGCATCAGGACGTGCGTGAACGCCGTGCCGCGCGGGTCGACGCGGATCAGGCCACGCTCGTACGTGCCGATCCACAGCAATCCCGAACGATCGATGTGCAGGCGGTTGACGATGGCATCGGATACGCCGCCCTCGAGCGGATCCGGCGGCATGCGTTGTGTGGCGCCGGTCGACGGGTCGAACAGCGCGAAGCCGTTGCGCGGAAGCGCGAGCCAGAACCGGCCATTGCCATCCTCGGCGAGTGCGCTGACGGCCTCCTCGCCGTCCGCTGGCCAGATCCGTTCGACGTTGCCGCCTGCGGTCACGCGGTAGAGCCCGCGTGGCGTGGCTGCGTAGATCCGATCCGGGTCGCGCACCAGGATGCGCGAAGCAGCCGCGATGTGATCGGCACCGACCCGTTCAGGCGCATCCGCGCCCGGTGCGAGCCTCCATATGCCCTGGCTTCCGGCGATCCACAGTGCGCCGTCGTCATCCCGTTCGAGCTGGCGCGTAGCGGGAGGCTCCGCGGCGTTCGCGAACGGGTAGGTGTGCCGCAGCGCGCCGCTGCCTGCGTCGAGCAGCAGCAGCTGGCGTGTCGTGGCCACCCAGATCCCGCGATCCGGGTCGGCGAGAAGGGCTGAGATGCTGCCCGTGTCCGGGCCGAGATCGATCCGGTCGAAGCGCTCCGACGCGGCGCGCTTGCGCAGGAGTCCGGCGCCGACCGAGCCGATCCACAACGTGCCGTCGGCATCTTCCGCGAGTGCCGAGATCGGGCGTTCCAGCGCGCCATCGGTGGAGTCGTCGGATTGTGCGTAGTCGACGAAATCGTAGCCGTCGTACTTCTGCAGGCCGCTCTCTGTGCCGATCCACAGGAAGCCCTGACGATCCTGCAGGAACGCGCCGATCGTGTTCTGCGCGAGACCCTGCTCGGCGCCGATGGAGCGGAAATGGAAGGTGCGCCGGATGGCATTGCCGTCGGCAGTGGCGAAAAGCGGCGCCAGCAGCAGGGTGCAGGCGAACAGCGCCCCGCACACCGAACGCGCGTGTCGCGGTTGCACAGCTCGCGGCACCCTGAACGACATGTGTGGATTCCGGCAAACCCCCCTTGTCGCAGTGTAGGGGAAACGCCGCCGGCTTCGCCATCGCGCGGCGTGCGAGTGCGTGCCGCTGCTAGACTCGCCACATGTCCCGTTCCCCGTCGTCCTCATCGCCTTCCTGTCACGCCGACGTCGCCCGCACGCTGGCGACGTCGGGGCTTGGCATCTCGCCCAGCGAGCTGCACGGGTCGCTTTCCGGGCTGCTGTGCGCCGGCGCGAGTGCCGACGGGGATTGGCTGTCGCGTCTGGAACTGGCCGTGGATGATGCCGACCTCGTGAACAGCCCGGCCATGCAGACGCTGCGCGACATCGCGCGTGTGCAGTTCGAGCCGGACTCCGGTGGCGTCGATCCTCTCCTGCCGCCGGCGGGCCGGTCGCTGGAGGAGCGCGCGCAGGCGCTGGTGGAATGGTGCCGCGGTTTTCTCGGCGGTTTCGGGCTCGGCGACGTGTCGGTGGCGATGGGTGGTTCGACGTCGGAAGTGCTCGCCGATCTCGGCACCATCGCCGCGTCGAACCTTACGTTCGACGACGAGGCCGAGGACGAGCGCGCGTTCGAGGACGTCCTCGCGTTCGTGCGCGAGGCGGTTGCACTGCTGCATCGCGAGGCGCGCGAGCGCACGCTGACGCTGGTGCGACGCCTGCACTGAGTGAACGGATCGGAACACCGGCTGTCGCGCGCCAGGGGCGGGGTCTAGAATCGGCCTGTCCGCGCCCGTGCCGATCCACAGCCGATGATCGAACCGAAGGAGTACGCCCGTCGCCGCCGCCAGCTGATGCGCATGGCAGGCCCCGACGCGATCGTGATCGTTGCCGCCGCGCCGGAGCGCGTGCGCAACAACGATGCACATTTCCCTTATCGGCAGGACAGCGACCTGCACTACCTGAGCGGATTCCCCGAGCCCGATGCGGTACTGGCGCTGGTGCCGGGTCGCGCGCATGCCGAGACGATCCTGTTCTGCCGCGAGCGCGATCCGGATCGCGAGCGCTGGGACGGGCCGCGAGTGGGCACCGAGGGAGCGGTCGAGCGTTTCGGCATGGATGACGCGTTCCCGATCGACGACATCGACGACATCCTGCCTGGCCTGATCGAGGGCCGCGTGCGCGTCTATTACCATTTCGGACGCGACACCGAGTTCGACCTCAAGCTGATCGGATGGGTGAATCGTGTCCGCGCCGAGGTGCGCAGCGGAGCGCGATCGCCGCACGAGTTCGTCGCGCTTTCGCATCTGCTGCACGATCTGCGTCTGTACAAGTCGCGAGCCGAGTTGCGTCTGATGCGGAAGGCCGCGAGGATCGCGGCCGATGCGCATCTGCGCGCGATGCGCGCTGCGCGGCCCGGTGTGAACGAATGCGTGGTCGAGGCCGAGCTGCTGCACGCATTCCGCGCCGCGGGCGCGGTGCCGAGTTACGAACCGATCGTCGGCGGCGGCGCGAACGCCTGCGTGCTGCATTACCGCGCCAACGATGCCGTACTGCGCGACGGCGACCTGCTGCTGATCGATGCCGGCGCGGAGTACCAGTGTTACGCATCGGACATCACGCGCACGTTTCCCGTCAGCGGATGCTTTTCGCCTGCCCAGCGCGCGCTTTACGACATCGTGCTGGAGGCGCAACTGGCCGCGATCGACGAGGTCCGCGCCGGACGTTCGTTCGACGCGTACCACGAGGCGGCGGTGCGGGTGCTCACGCGCGGGATGATCCGCGTCGGCCTGCTCTCCGGCGGGCTCGAGAAGAACCTGCGCGAGCATTCGTATCGGCGCTATTACATGCACAAGACCGGCCATTGGCTCGGCCTCGACGTGCATGACGTCGGCGACTATCGCATCGACGACGAGTACCGCTTGCTGGAGCCCGGCATGGTCGTCACCGTCGAGCCGGGGCTCTACGTCGCGCCGGACGACAGGCGCGCGCCGGCGGAATTCCGCGGCATCGGCATCCGCATCGAGGACGACGTGGTGGTGACCCGGGGTGCGCCGGACGTGCTGTCCGATGGGGTGCCGAAGGAGCCGGATGCGATCGAGGCATGGATCGCAGGCCGCTGACGAAGGTTGTGCGCTGGGCCACGACCCGCCGCATGTGGCATCCTCTACGATGGCGGAGTTGCGATGCGGGATCGCCGCGTCGCGCAAGGGGGAAGCAGGCATGGGTACGTCGACGAAACGGGGATTGGCCCTCGTTGCGACCGCGCTCGCATGCGTCGCTGGCAGCGTGCAGGCGGTCACGCCGCAAGAGGATGAAGATCGCATCGAGGCACTGCTGAAGGCCGAGCGCGCGCGCGAGCGTGTCGCCGAAGCCGAGGCGGCCGCGCGCGAAGCGCCGGTGATCGCGGCCGCCGTCGCGACACCCGTGGCGACCCCCAACGACGACTGGCTGGCACCGCAGCTGGAGACATCCGGCATGCCGTTCGATGACCTCGCGCGCGCCATAGGCCGCCGCGTGGAGATCACCACCGAGGGCCGGCGCCGTCATCGCGGCGTCGTGCTCTCTGCGAACGCGCAGCAGGTCACGCTGCAGGTTGCGCGTCGCGGCGGCGCCGCCGTCTACACGCTCAAGCGCGCACAGGTCGCGCGCATCGATCCCCTTTGAGGACCCCATGACGATCTACCTGATCCTCTGGGCGACATTCCTGATTGGATACCTGATTGCGGTGGCACGAATCTGGGGCGGCAACCGCGGCCTCGCGATCGGCATGCTGCTGTTCCTGCCGCTCGGCGTCTACGCGTTGGTCCGCTATTGGAACGACGGTGCCCGGTTGCGCGTGCCGCTGATCGCTTCGCTCGCGGCTGCGGTCCTCTGGCTGGGCATGCTGGCGTGGGGGCCGCGTCCGGAGTTCATCGGCGGCGATCCGGATATTGCGTACGAAGCCGACGGCATGCCTGCCGATCCCGGCGCGCGCGATTCGGATGACGAGCGGCTGCGTCGGTCCGTGAAGGTCGCGCGGCTTCCGTTCCGATCCGGAAGCGTCGACCTGATCGAGGCGAATGCGACCATCGAGGTTCCCGTCCACTTCCGGTTCGTGTCGGCCGAGGCGCTGCGCGATGCGTTCCTCGGCACGGAGGACGAGCCGGACCCGACCTCGCTCGGCTGGCTGGTGCACGAAAGCGTGAATCTCGCCGCCCCCGATGCGTGGCATGTGGACATCGAGTGGATGGGGGATGGCTACGTGCGTAGCGACGGCTTCGGCGTGATCGACGTGTCGGTGCTGGCGGAGCAGGCGCGCGAGGTCATCCGTCAGGTCGCGCGCCGGGAGAACGCGCACGAATCGGAGTACGGCGAATTCGTCCGGTATGTCGGCAAGCCGTCGTGGGATGCCTCGCAGCAGCAGGCGGTATGGATCGCCGAGTTCCGCGCACCCGACGCGCCCACCAGCGCGCTGGCCTGCCAGGCTGCACGCCTCGGTCGGCGCGGCGCGCTGGTGTTCTCGATGGTGCCCGCGCCGCTGTCGCGCGAGGAGCTGTGCCTGCGTGCGGTGCGGCTCGCGGCCGCCCGGACGACGTTCCAGCGCGGCGAGACCTATGCGGACCAGCGCATGTTCGACCCCAAGGCCGACTACGACCTCACGGATCTGGTGACCGGCGCGTACGTGCTGCAACCGTAACGGGCGTCAGGAATCGCAGCGCTTCTTCTCCTCGTCGTCGGCATGCACTTCCAGCCACATCGCGTTGAGTACGGCAAACGAGAGCGCGAGGCCGAGGCCGAGGATCCAGCTGAAATACCACATCGTCGTTCCTCCGGTTCTCAGTACATGCCGTGCGAGCGCTTGACGTGCTCGAGCGAAACGCGGCCGCGCAGGACGCGGTACACCCACGTCGTGTAGGCGAGCACGATCGGCAGGAAGATCAGTGTCGCGAGCAGCATCAGCTCCAGCGTGAGCCGGCTGCTCGATGCATCCCAGACCGTCAGGCTGCTGCGCGGATCGAGGCTCGACGGCATCAGGAACGGGAACAGCGCGAACCCGGCCGAGAAGATCGTCGCGAATACCGCGGTCGAGGTGAGCAGGAAGGCTGCGAGATGGCGTCGCTTCGGTGCGAGGAACGCGGCTCCCAGCGCCGCCGCGATGGCGATTGCGGCAAACACCCACGCGCCGCCCGAGAGCTCGCCGTCGCGCAGCCAGTTGCCGCCGATCACGACTTCCTTGAGCAGCGGGTCGGACGGTGCGCCCGGCGCGATGTCCGAGGCGAGATAGGCCGGCACGCCGAGAAGCAGCCAGGTGCCGGCGATCACGTAGGCGGCGACGAACGCGAAGGCGGTCCAGCGTACCGTCGATGCGGCGCGTGGTGCGATCGGCGCCTCGGACTTGAGCGCCGCCCAAGCCGCACCGTGCATCAGCAGCATCGCCAGCGACACGACGCCGAAAACGAGCGGCAGCGGACGCAGCAGGCCGATCAGGCCACCCTCGTACGTCATGCGCAGCGTGTCGTCGAAGCGGAACGGCACGCCGAGGAACAGGTTGCCGATCGCGACGCCGAAGATCAGTGAAGGCACGACGCCCGACACGATCAGCGCCCAGTCCCACGTCGAGCGCCAGCGCGGATCGAGGATCTTGTTGCGGAAACCGAACCCGACGGGGCGCAGGATGAAGGCCAGCAGGACCAGCAGGATGGCGAAATAGAAGCCGGAGAACGAGGCCGCGTACAGCAGGGGCCATGCCGCGAACACCGCGCCGCCACCGAGGATCAGCCAGACCTGGTTGCCCTCCCACACCGGTTCGACCGTCTCCAGCAGCGCGCGACGCTCCGCATCGTCGCGACCGAGCACGCGGACCAGCGCCGCCACGCCGATGTCGAAGCCGTCCATGATCGCGAAGCCGGCAAGCAGCACGCCGAGCAGCAGCCACCAGATGATGCGCAGGATTTCGTAATCAAGCATGGCTGCCTCCCGTCGTCGTCTGCGGCCACATGCCCAGGCCGTCCGGCCCCTTGCGTGCGTAGCGGACCATCAGCCACGCATCGACGACCGCGAGTGCGGTGTAGAAGATCACGAACCCGGCCAGACTCGTCGCGATCTGGCCCACCGAAACCGTCGAAACGCCCAGCGCCGTCGGCAGCACGCCTTCGATCGCCCACGGCTGGCGTCCGTACTCGGCCACGATCCAGCCCAGTTCCGCCGCGATCCATGGCAGCGGCAGGCTCCACAGCGCGGCGCGCAGGAACCAGCGGCGCTGGTCGAGCTGGCGCCTGCTCGCATACCAGAACGCGATCGCGAACAGCGCAATGAACCAGAAACCGCAGGCCACCATGATGCGGAACGACCAGAACAGGACCGGCACGTTCGGAATCGTTCCGGCGGCCGCCATCTCGATGTCCGCCTGCGTCGCGCTCGCCGGATCGTCGAGCGACCGCTTGAGCAGCAGCGCGTAGCCGAGGTCCTTTTCGTGTGCCGTGAACTCGGCGCGGGCCTGTGCATCGTTGCGGTCCGCGCGCAGCTTCTGCAGCGCGGCGTACGCCTTCATGCCGTTGGCGATGCGTTGCTCGGCGTCGGCCACCAGGTCGCGGATGCCCGGCATCGTTTCGGTGAACGAGCGCGTGCCGATGATGCCCATCACCCACGGGATGTGGATCGCGAAATCGGTGCGTTGCTCCTTCTGATTCGGGAAGCCGACCAGAGTGAACGAAGCCGGAGCGGGCTCGGTTTCCCACATCGCCTCGATCGCGGCGAGCTTCATCTTCTGGTTTTCCGACACGCCGTAGCCGGACTCGTCACCGAGCACGACCACGCTCAGCGCGGACGCGAGGCCGAAGCTCGCCGCAACCGTCATCGACCGCTTCGCGAACTCGACATTGCGTCCCTTGAGCAGGTACCACGCGCTGATCGACAGCACGAACATCGCGCCCAGCACGTAGCCCGCGCTCACGGTATGCACGAACTTCGCCTGCGCGACCGGGTTGAGGATCACGGCGGCGAAGTCGGTGACCTCCATGCGCATGGTTTCGAAATTGAACTCGCTGCCGATCGGATTCTGCATCCAGCCGTTGGCGATCAGGATCCACAGTGCGGAGAGATTCGTGCCGAGCGCGAGCATGTAAGTCGCGAACAGGTGCTTGACGCGCGAAAGGCGGTCCCAGCCGAAATAGAACAGGCCGATGAACGTCGATTCGAGGAAGAAGGCCATCAATCCCTCGATCGCCAGCGGCGTGCCGAAGATGTCGCCGACATAGTGCGCGTAATAGGCCCAGTTCGTGCCGAACTGGAACTCCATCGTGATTCCGGTGGCGACGCCCATCGCGAAGTTGATGCCGAACAGCACGCCCCAGAACTGCGTCATGCGCTTCCAGATCTCGCGGCCGGTCATCACGTAGACCGACTCCATGATCGCGAGCATCCAGGCCAGTCCGAGCGTGAGTGGCACGAACAGGAAGTGATACAGCGCCGTCAGCGCGAACTGCAGGCGCGACAGATCGACGACGGTCTCATTGATCATCGGACTTCTCCGTCGAAACGCCGAGGTGGGTGCCCACGGACCAGAGCAGGATCAGCGCCGCGAGCTTGATCAGGATGATCGCGGCGAACTGGCGGCCGAAGCGACGCCCTCCGGGGCCACGGAACCAGGAAGGCGACGATGTCTTCTCGCGTTCGGTCACGGCACGGCTCCCCCTGCGGCGACGATAGGGGAGTGTACTGCCATCCGGGCGCGTTGCATCGCGACACGCTGACGCAGCGGCGGTCCGGGAAAATCAGGCCAGTTGCGAGAAGGCGTCGCGGGTCAGGTTCTCGGGTGCCCCGTCCGTGCAGACCACGTCGTCCTCGATGCGGATGCCGCCGAAGCGCCGGAACTCCTCGACCTGCCCCCAGTCCACGTCCGCGCCGGCCGCCGTCGCGCGCAACTCGGCCAGCAGCATGTCGATGAAGTAGATGCCGGGCTCGATCGTGACGACCATTCCCGGTTCCAGCGTGCGCGTCATGCGCAGGTAGGGATGGCCGGCGGGACGCGGAATCGTGCCGCCCGCTTCGCTCGCCTGGAACCCGGCCACGTCGTGTACCTGCAGGCCGATCGGGTGGCCGAGTCCGTGCGGGAAGAACGCGCGGGATATGCCCGATTCGAGCGCGCTCTCCGGAGTGCAGCGGATGAAGCCGTGTTCGCGAAGGATCGCGGCCAGCGCGAGGTGCGCGCGCAGATGCAGTTCGGGATAGCTCTGGCCCGCCACCACGCCGGCGGCGAGCCGCTGCTGCGCCTCGTCCACCGCGTCGACCAGCGACTGGAACGCGCTTGCGCGGTGCACGCCGCGTGCGGCGTGCGTGCGCGTGATGTCGCTGGCATAGCCGTGGAAGCTGGCTCCGGCATCGATCAGGAACGAGTGCGAAATCGCCGGAGGCGCATGGGCGAGATCGGTGTAGTGCAGGATCGCGCCGTGTTCGTTCAGCGCGATGATGTTGCCGTAGGGCAGCTCGTTGTCCGTCTGCCGCGCGGCCGCCAGATACGCCATGTGGATGTCGAACTCCGATGCGCCGGAGCGGAATGCGTACTCGGCCGCGCGGTGCGCGCGCACGCCGATGCGGCTGGCCACGCGCATCATCGCCAGTTCGTACTCGGTCTTGTACGCGCGATGCCAGTGAAGGTGGTCGAGCACCGCCTGCGGATTGTCCGGAACGAAGCCGTCGATCGCCGCGTTCGCCTCGCCGATCACCGCGCATCGTGTCGCGTCGGCCGGAAGGTGCGCGCGTGCTTCGGCCGGTTCGCGGATGATCGTGATGTCGAAGTGCTCCACCCAGTAGCCCGCCGGCGCTTCCGGCACCACGTGCCAGTAGTCGCGCGGCTGCAGGTAGATCAGGCGCGGCCGCTCGCCCGGCGTGTGCACCAGCCACGAGCCCGGCGCGTTCGTCACCGGCAGCCAGTGCTTGAAGTGCGGGTTCACGGCGAACGGATACGGCCGGTCATCGAGGAACTGCATCGCGGGCTGGCCCGCGGCGATCACCAGGTGATCGCACCCGGCGCGTTCGAGCGCCGCCGTCGCGTTGCGCTGCAGGGTCATCAGGTGTTGCGCGTAGAGCGGATGCAGATCGGGATGCTGGCCGGGCATGAAGGGTTCCTCGTCGGAAGCCCGCATTGTGCCGCGAGCCGGCCGGTCGCGCGCAAGGCACCCCGCGATCGCCGGTCAGCAGGGCAGGCGCAGCGCCGCCCGGAGCCCGCCCAGCGGACTGGTCGCGAGTTCGAGCCGTCCACCGTAGGTGTGCGCGATGTCCGCGACGATGGCGAGTCCGAGTCCGCTGCCTTCCACGCTCTCGTCGAAGCGCTGTCCGCGTCGCTTCGCACGCGCGATCTGCGCGGCATCCAGTCCCGGGCCATCGTCGTCGATGCACACGATGCACTCGGTGCCGTCGTCGCGCAGGTCCACCTCGATGCGGGATCGTGCCCACTTCCCGGCATTGTCCAGCAGGTTGCCGAGCATCTCTTCCAGGTCCGTGGCGTCGCCGCGCCAGCGCACCGGCCGTTCCGGTGGCTCGAACGTCCACGCGAGGCGACGCGCCTCGTGCAGCCGCGACAGCAGGGCGATCATTGCAGCGACGCGATCGCCCACGTCGACGCGTCGGCGGTCGCCTGCGCCGCTGCCGGCGCGCGCGAGGTGGCGATCGATCAGCGCGTTCATCGCCCGTGCATGGCCGGCGATCGCCTCCCGGTCCAGGTCGTCCGACTGGCCACCGTCGATCGCGAACAGGGCCAGCGGCTTCTTCAGCGCGTGCGCGAGATCGGCGGCATGGCTGCGCGCACGCGCCACGACCTGCGCGTTGCGGCGGAGCACGCCGTCCAGCTCACGCGCGAGCGGGTCGAGTTCCGCGCCGTAGCCCGTGCCGACCTCGTCGCGTCGTCCGTCCTGGATTTCGACGACCGCGCTGCGCAGGCGCGCGAGCGGCCGCAGGCCCAGGCGCACCTGCGCCAGCACGACGATGGACAGCGCGACGACGAGGGCGGCGAGCGTGACGGCCAGCACGCGGTCGATGCGCCGCAGCTCGCGCAGCACGTCGGTCGCGGGACCGAATGCGCGCAGCACGACGTCGCGGCCTCCGACTTGCAGATGACGCTCGGTGCCGAGCAGCGGCTCCCCGCGCGGGCCGCGCGTGTGCAGCAGGCCGTCGGAGCGCCGCGCGTCGTCGGAAGGTGCGAGATCGGCGTCCCACAGCGATCGAGAGCGCAGCGTGCCGGTTGCGTCGCGCGCCTGCCAGTACCAGCCGGAATAGATCCGCGCGAAGTCATCGGTACCGCGCGAGTCGTCGTGTGCGAGGATGCCGTTCGCGTCGCGGGACAGTCGCGCGACGACGCGCTCGACGCGCTCGTCCAGTCGCTGCACGAAGCCTCGCTCGACGATGTCGTGCAGCGTGGCGCGGAGCAGCAGACCACCGGCACCGGCGATCAGCAGCGCGGCCAGCAGGCCGATCGCCAGCACGCGCGTCGCGAGTCCGGCGCGCGCCATCACTCGGCCGCGAGCCGGAAGCCCAGCCCGCGTTCGGTATGGATCAGCTTGCGTCCGAGCTTGCGCCGTATGCGGCCGATCAGCACGTCGACGGTGTTGGAATCAGGGTCGAGGTCGCGTGCGTACACGTGCTCGCCGATCTCGCTGCGGCTCACCACCTGGTTCGGCCGGTGCATCAGGTAGGCGAGGATGCGTTGTTCCTGCGCGGTCAGTTGCAGCGGCATCCCGTCGATCGCGAAGCGTGCGCCGAGCGTGTCGTAGCTGAGCGGACCGACGCGCAGCACCGGGTCGGCGAGTCCGCGCGCGCGTCGCAGCAGCGCATGCACGCGCAGCGCGACCTCGCCCGGCTCGAACGGCTTGGTCAGGTAATCGTCCGCTCCGGCACCGAAGCCGGCGAGCTTGTCGTTCCAGCGCGCCCGCGCGGTCAGGATCAGCACCGGCATCCGCGAGCCCTGCTCGCGCCAGTGGTGCAGGACCGAGACGCCGTCGCGGTGCGGAAGGCCGAGATCGAGCACCGCGGCATCGTACGATTCGGTGCTGCCGAGGAACGCCGCCTGTTCGCCGTCCGCGCAGGTTTCCACGATCAGGCCGGATTCTTCCAGCACGCGCCGCACGCGCTCGGCAAGCTCCCGATCGTCTTCCACGACGAGGATGCGCATCAGTCGGCTTCTTCGTGGCCGAGCACGATGCCGGTCATCGCATCGACGAGTACTTCGAGCGTGCGCCCGTCCGGTCCACGCACGTCGATCTCGTAGTACGGCGTTCCGTTCGTACGGCGCTCCAGCTCGACCTCGATGACATCGCCGGGATGGGAGGGCGCGATGCGCTCGAGCACGTCCGGCAGCGGCAGCACGGCTGGAAGCCCGCCCGCATGGGCGTCCTCGAGCATGCGTCCGGTGATCGCGTCGACACGGAGCTCGAGTGTCCGGCCATCGCTTCGCAGGAGTTCGATCTCGTAGATCGCGTGCCCCTCGCGCGTGGTGTCCAGCTCGACGTCGGTGACCAGGCCCGGGTGGCGAGCGAGCAGCTCCCGCGTGATCGAGGCGAGCGGGCGGATCGCGGCTGACGTCGCCGCGTCCGGGGCGGCTTCGATGATCCGGCCGCTCGCGGCGTCCACGTGCACGTCCTGCTTGCGGCCGTCCGGGCCGATCAGTTCGATGTCGTAGATGCGTCGGCCGTCGCGTGCGCGTTCGAGTTCCACGTCGAGAATGCGGCCGGGCCAGCGCGCCTGGACCGTCGCGAGGATCTCCGCAAGCGGCTTGATCTCGCCGGCCGCGACCGCCTCGCGCACGGCATCGTGATCCTCCTCGCCGCAGGCCTGGGCGGCGAACAGGAGCATGAGCAGGAAGCCGGGAAGTGCGCGCGTCATCGAGGTCCGATGCTCGGAAGGGCGGATTAAATCGATCGTGAACGAAGCCGTCAAAGCGGATTTAGACCGGCGGCGCGAGTCTGGCGCCACGGCATTCGCCGATCATCACGGAGATGGACATGAAGACTGCATTCGTTACCGCACTGGCACTGCTCGCGGCATCGGCCGTTCACGCGGACGGAAGCGCGGCGCTGGCCGAGCCGCTGGCGACGGCGCCAGAGGCGCTCTCGCGCATCGCCGAAGCGGGATACCACGCGCCGTTCGATCTTTCGTTCCGCCACGGGTTGTGGACCGCGGAGGCAACCGCGCTCGATGGGCGTCGCGTCGATCTCGTCGTGGACGCGACGACCGGCGAGGTCTGGACGGATGGCGCCGCGCAAGGCGGCATTCTCGATGCAACGCGTGTTCGCGAGCTGCTCGTGGCTGCCGGCTACACGCAGATCGACGACATCGAGTTCGACGACGGTTTCTGGGAGGCCGAAGCGCGCAATCCCGCCGGCCGTCACGTCGATCTCGTCATCCATCCGGTGACCGGCGCCGTGCTTGCGGAAGTCGCCGACGATGCCGTCGCGCCGGGCGGCTTGCTCGGTGCAGCCGAAATCCGCGCGGCGTTGACGGCTGCAGGCTATACCGACATCCGCGACCTGGAGTTCGACGATGGCTTCTGGGAAGCGGAGGCGCGCAATTCCGCCGGTCGTCGCGTGGAGCTTCGCGTCGATCCGCGCACCGGCGCCGTCGTGCACGAGGAGCGCGACTGACGGTGCGGCCGGCCCGGCTCCCCCGCTGACGTGGGAGCCGGACGGAGTCACTTCCCGTCGGAACGCGGGAACTGCTTGCGCAGCCAGTCGTCGAGCAGGCGTTTCTCGTAGCGCAGCGGATCGCTGCTGTCCGGTGTTCCGTGCTGCATGAAGGCGGGGTCGCGCAGTTTGCCGTCTCCTTCGCGGATCACCGTGCCATCCGCTCCGCGCAGCACGTAGTGCAGGTCGATCTGCGGCGACGGATAGGTTTCCTTGATCACGCGCACGTTGTCGAACCCGGCCCCGCGCCAAGGCTCGCATTGGCCGGCGCGACGCACGTCGGTGAACGTGACCTCGAGCGTCTGCCCGTCGTCGAGCAGTTTGGCGGCACGACGCTGCAGGTGCTCGGCAAGCTCGCCGAGCCATTCCTCCGGCTTGACGACGCTGCGGCAGGTGTCCTGCTTGATGCCCGGAAACGTCGACGGATCGGACCAGTCGACCTTTACCACGGGCGCCGATGCCTCGGCGGACCCGATGGCCAGGCCCGCCAGTACAAGAACACTGCATGCGATGCGTTTCATGACGATGATCTCCCTTCGGCGGCGGGAATTCGATTGTGATACGACGAATCGCGGTGCGCGAGCGTCGCAGGCATCCCGTCGCCGGTGCGACCCTGCGGCGAAGGCCGGCGTTCCGCGGCGGCTGCGGAGCATTCAGGTCGCGGTCGGATGGCCCGCATGCCGCAGACGTGGTTGAATGCGCGAACGAAAGCGGGGGTGCCGGCGGACGCCGGCTGAGAGAGTCCCTTCGAACCTGATCCGGCTTGCACCGGCGTAGGGAGCTTTTTGCGGACGCGTGCGCGGCCGCATCCCGCTTCGTCCAGGAACCGCGCCGGGCGGTTCCGCCAACCGGGACGAAGAACCATGAACGCGATTCCCTCCGAACTGCTGCGCCGCACCGCGGAACTGTCCGAAACCGTGACGCGCCCGATTCCCGGCTCCCGCAAGGTGCATGTCGCGGGCTCGCGCGACGATCTGCGCGTGCCGATGCGCGAGATTGCCCTGGAGGACACGCCGTCGCTGTTCGGCGCCGAAAGGAACGCGCCGTTCACCGTGTACGACACCTCGGGTCCGTACACCGATCCGGACCACGTCGTCGATCTCGCGGCCGGCCTTCCGGCGCTGCGCGCGCGCTGGATCGACGAGCGTGGCGACAGCGAACGGCTCGCCGATTTCACGTCGCCGTTCACGCGCCGGCATGCAGCCGCGCCTTCGTTGGCCGACGTGCGCTTCCCCGCGATTCCGAAGCCGCGCGTGGCGAAGTCGGGCATGAACGTGTCGCAGATGCACTACGCCCGNCGCGGGATCGTCACCCCGGAAATGGAGTTCGTCGCGATCCGCGAGAACCAGCGCATCGAGGCGGTGCGCGAAGCGCATCTGCTCCGGCAGCATCCGGGGCAGGCGTTCGGCGCGGCGATTCCGCGCGTCATCACGCCGGAATTCGTGCGTGACGAGGTCGCGCGTGGCCGCGCGATCATCCCGGCCAACATCAACCACCCGGAGAGCGAGCCGATGATCATCGGCCGCAATTTCCTCGTGAAGATCAACGCGAACATCGGCAACTCCGCGGTATCCAGTTCGATCGCCGAGGAAGTGGAGAAGATGGTCTGGGCGATCCGCTGGGGCGCGGACACGGTGATGGACCTTTCCACCGGCCGGCACATCCACGAGACGCGCGAATGGATCATCCGCAACTCGCCGGTGCCGATCGGCACGGTGCCGATTTACCAGGCGCTCGAGAAGGTCGGTGGCGTCGCCGAGGACCTGACCTGGGAACTGTTCCGCGACACCCTGATCGAGCAGGCCGAGCAGGGCGTGGACTATTTCACGATCCATGCCGGCGTGCGCCTGCCGTTCATCCCGCTCACCGCCGGCCGCGTGACCGGAATCGTCAGCCGTGGCGGCTCGATCATGGCCAAGTGGTGTCTCGCGCACCATCGCGAGTCGTTCCTGTACGAACGCTTCGAGGAGATCTGCGAGATCATGAAGGCCTACGACGTGGCCTTCTCGCTCGGCGACGGCCTGCGTCCGGGCTCGATCGCCGACGCCAACGACGAAGCACAGTTCGCCGAGCTGGACACGCTCGGCGAGCTCACGCAGCTTGCGTGGAAGCACGACGTGCAGGTGATGATCGAAGGCCCCGGCCACGTTCCGATGCACCTGATCCGCGAGAACATGGAGCGGCAACTCGAGAAGTGCCACGAGGCGCCGTTCTACACGCTCGGCCCGCTGACGACCGACATCGCGCCCGGGTACGACCACATCACCAGCGCGATCGGTGCGGCGATGATCGGCTGGTACGGCACCGCGATGCTCTGCTATGTCACGCCCAAGGAGCATCTCGGGCTTCCCGACAAGCAGGACGTGCGCGAAGGCATCATCACCTACAAGCTCGCCGCGCACGCGGCCGATCTCGCCAAGGGCCATCCCGGCGCGCAGGCGCGCGACAACGCGCTCAGCAAGGCGCGCTTCGAATTCCGCTGGCAGGACCAGTTCAACCTCGGCCTCGATCCCGAGAAGGCGCAGGAGTTCCACGACGAGACGATGCCGAAGGAAGCACACAAGAGTGCGCATTTCTGTTCGATGTGCGGCCCGAAGTTCTGCTCCATGAAGATCACGCAGGACGTGCGCGACTACGCGGCAAGGCACGGCGTCGCGGAACCCGACGCGCTGGCACAGGGCATGGCGGAGAAGGCGAAGGAATTCCGCGAGGCGGGCGGCGAGGTGTATCGGCCGGCCGGCGCCTGAGCCGATCGAGGTCCGGTGCCGCCCTGCGGGTGCGGCGTGCATGCCCGTCTGCCGGAACACGGTTTGCTGCGCGTGGACGGCAACCTGATCGTGACGGCGGAAGTGCGAACGCCGCGGGAGATGGCGGACCATGTCCCGTTGCGCTGAAAGAAGCGGCCCGGTTCGGGGCGGGAGTCGAACCCGCATTAACAAGCTTGCGCTCTCCCCCTGCCGACAGGGTCCCACCGAACCGGGCATGGCCGCAGATTAACATGAGCGACGATTGCACCATCGCGTTCCTGCGATGGGCCGGACGCGACGCATGCAATGCGCGTCCGGCATCGGCGCGCAGAAGCGCGTGATCTGCGGCGGAGAGGCATGCATCGTGGCGCCCGTTGAAGATCCGCAGGCGATTCGTCGGATGTCCGTCGCCTGCAGCGAGTGAGGTCTTCGATGCCGTCCGGCATCGAAGACCTCGTTCGTCGCGCCGAGGCGGGGACTGCCGCTTCGGGCGATCACGTCATGTCATGGCGTGATCGCGGCGTGCCACGTCACTCGAAGGGATCGAAGCCGTCCGCGAAGATGTAGTCGATCCCGCCGTCACCCGTGTAGCAGATTGCCGGAACGCTGGCGCGCGTCCACGGGCTGCCGATCTCCTCTTGCCGGATGACGTAGTCGGTCACGTAGGCATCCTGCCGCGTGCCGGCATCGGAATAGTCGCTGCGACGGAAGGCGAACGGTCGCGGTCCGTACTTGCAGGCCTCGACGGTGCCCTGGCTGGGGTTGGTGAACCCGGAGATTTCACCGCTGATGCCCAGTCCTTCGCCCCAGCTCACGCTGTTCTGCACCTCGCGGGTCGCGCCGGTCGTGAATTCGTACGATCCACCGACGACTGCGCTCACGCCCACACCGACCTTGACCTCGAACTCCGCGCCGATGCGCGAGGCCGAATCGATGCTGCTGTAGCTGCCGATGGTCGACGCGCTTTCGCTATCCAGGCTCCAGCTCGTGGAGATGTCCTGCTCACCCACGACCTCGCCGCGCCAGATGCCGTAGTCGTTCGGAGGAACGATGTACGGTGGCGTGAGGATCGAATTGTCCATGCCGTTCCTGCACGCGCCGGAATCGAGGGTGACGCCGGTCGCGCCGTCGTCCGTTCCGACGCCGCTGGCGCCACTCCACAGCATGTCGCCGCGAAGCTCGACGTTTCGATAGCCATGCTCGAGCGGGTTCCAGACCTTCGCCAGCATGAAGCCGTCGCCTACAAGCGGGTCGCACACGGCCTCGGGGAACGCCGGTGGTTCGGAATGCGTGTCGCCGAACACCTGGATCTCGCCGACATTCAAGCGCACGGGCGTGCTTCCCGGATACTGCAGGCGGATGTACCGGGCACGAAGTGCCTGGCCAGGATCGTTCGGGTCCAGCGTCCAGACATTCCAGACCCGGTAGAAGGACTCGGTGTCGCCCGTGTTCTGGCGATACTCGCTGACGCCGCTGCCGGTCGGGACGCCGGTGCCGGCGAACGGTGTCTCCGATGCATAGACGCGAAACCCCCACAGTTCCTGCACGTTGAGGCGCGTGATGTTCTCGCGCTCGAACGAATCGGTCACATCGGCATCCGGAAGTGCCGGGAACACGCGGATCGAAGAAATGTCGCGCACGCCGCCGAGATCGATTTCCACGTAGGGCTGGTTCGTTGTCGCGGTCGATTCGGCAGCCGTCGTGAACAGGCCGTCGACGACGTTCGAGGCGGCGGAGCCGGCGGTAAACGAGGCGCTGGATGCGACCGGCCTGAACATGGCGAGGCTGGCCCAGTCGCGCTGCACCGGGATCCAGTTGAGCGGCACGCGGACCGGTGGCGTCTGGTTCGAGATCCGGTTCCAGTTGCTTGCAGTCACGGCCTCGTAGGTCGTTCCCGGCAGTGTCTCGCAGGCGCGGAACGAGCTGTCCGGCACGATGCCCTCCGAGGTCGTCACGTCGTAGGAGTAGCAGTTCGCATGCGTCGTGTCGGCCGTGATCAGCGCCTCGCCGGCCGAAACCGACTTGCCGCTGTTGATCGTGTATCCGTACTCGTTGCCATGCAGTTCTCCATGCTCGCTCTGCCAGCTGTGGCCAACCGTGGCAAGGGCCTGTGCCTCGAAGACCTTCACGCCGAACGGACTGATTTCCACGGCGGCGCCGAAATGGCCGCTGACGTCGTTCGCCGTGTAGCTGCCCATGCGCTCCTCGTAGCTCGAGCTCGTCGACGAACTCTGTCCGTAGCTGGCCGCGAACGAAGTCTGCAGATTCTGCCAGTAGGGGGGCAGATAGGTGATCGTGCGCATGACCCTGTCGGTGACGTTGCGGCAGTCGACGCCGATCGTTGCATGCATCGAATCGCCATCGAAGTCGGTCGCGATGACGGCGAGATCCGACGCGGGCATTGCGACTTCGCCCTGCGCGCGATGGTCGTAGTCGAGATTCTGCGGGTTGCCCAGTCTCCACACATGCTGGTAGACCGTGTCTGCACCATCCTTGGCGATGGTGAGCACCTCGGGCGCGAAATCGCCATCGATATCGCCGACCGCAAGACTGACGTGGGCATCGGGGCCGTAGACGCCCGGAGAGAGCGAATTCTCGTCGATCCCGTGCTCGTGCAGGCTCGGGTCGATGCCATACACGAAGGCCGGCGTCCGGCCACCGCTGGCACCAGGCTGGACATTGACCGCGACCTGGTACTCGGCGGACTGCCCGTCGGGCAGGCTGACGGTCAGCTTCACGTTGCGCGTCCCCACCGGCAGCCGCCGTATCGGATTGACCTCGTTGGTGGTGCCCACGCCGGATCCGAAGTTCCACGTGTACGTCTTGCCGGCGACGCCGTGCGAGGTGTTGGTGAACTGGATGGCGCGGGTTCCGTCGGATCCGCCGCCCTTGTCCTCGTAGGTGAAGCCCGCCGCCAGACGCACATACGCCGGATTGGCCCACCAGACCAGGCCGCCCTGGGATCCAGCGGTGCTGTCCGGGTTGACGCCCGCGCGCGCGACGACGATCGTGTTGGTCAATCCGTCGAGGCTCGCGATCGCTGCCGTGTAGGACGGTGCCTGCGGCACGTCTGTGCCCCAAGGGTACTGATAGATTTCGAAATAGCGGCTCGAATCGTGGCTCCCGTTGTTGCCAAGGGCGATGCCGGTGATGGGCCCGGCGCCATCGCCGTCCGGAGCGCCGCGGCTGGTTTCGAAGTGGAACAGCCGCTGCCCGATCGCCTTGAAGGGCCTTACGTTGATGATGCCGTTGTTGCTCGTCTGCCAGAGCATCGGCAAGACGACGAGTTCGGCGGCGGCCGTATCGACGAGGTTTCCGCCGACGGCAAGCACCGATTCGACCTCGAAGGCGCCACCGAGCGGCTCCGGGTCATCATCCGTGGCGAACCGGCCGATGGCGTTGGTGAACCGTTTGCTGCCGACGCCGCCCGCCGTGCCCGGGTGGTCGAGCACATCGCTCCATGGGGTCTGGTATTCGATCAGGTCCATGTCCAGGGTCAGCGGATCGGTCGAGGTGCCGGCAAGCACGACCTGGTCTCGTCCGTCGAGCAGGAAGTCGCCAACGGCCATGCGCGGTGCCACCTCACTGCCCGACGGCGCCAGCCAGTTCCCGGATGGAAGGTTCGGTGCATCGGCGATCGTTCCGTCCGCCGCACCCTCGAGGAACACGACGCGCGTGGTTCCCTGTGTACGCCACGACACCGCCAGTTCCTGCTTTCCATCCCCGGAGCCGTCGAAATCGCCGGCCTGGATGTCGATGCCGTTCGCTTCCACGAATTCGTTGTAGTTCCACACCCCGATCAGCGATGCACTCGGACTGGGGCCGTTCACGCGCTCGAAGATGCCGATGTAGACGTCGGTACCGTCGCTGAATGCGGCGGCGATTTCGTCGCGTCCGTCGCCGTTGAGGTCCACTGCCGTGGCCCGCTGGAACGGTTTCGTCGGCAGCGTGCCTTGCAGCATCGACACGCGGTACAAGCGATCGAGGGGGGAGCCGGTCGGCGACTCCGATGCCTCGTATTCGGACAGCAGTTGTATGTTGGCGTAGCCGACGAGATAGACCGGCTCGATGTTCCTGGAGATCGGTATGCTCGCGCCGAACGGCGTATCGGCACAGTCGATTCCCTTTGGCGTGATGATCTCCGGTCGAGCCTGCTCCATGCCGAGCGCTGCCGTGCAGCTGCCCGCCAGCAGGGCGGTCGCGACCAGTGCCGGCCAGGTGCGGTGCGGATCGCACCGGCGTGCCGTCGGCCGGCTGCGGTTTTCGTCATCGCGTGCGCGGTTTGCGCCCGGCATTCGGGCGCGCTGAATGATGTTCATGCAACTTCCCCTTGGGTGGTTCCCGGCTCCCTACGCGCAGAAGCGTCGCGAAAAGGATCATTAGCCGGACCGGCGGCCACCGTGCCGCAGCGGAAGGGCAGGGCGCTCGCCGTTGCCGGCGAGGCGGGCAGCAGTTCGTTCGTCGCAAGTGCGGCCAGCCCGGTTTGCCCGCGCCCGTCGAGGGCAGGCGCCTTGCCCGGGCGTCGTGCAGCGGCAAATGCGTGAAGATCGCCCGTTGCCCGATCGAATGCGGGCCGAACTCGCGGCATGTCCGCGGCGTGCGGGGCCGCGTTCGGCTCGGCGCCGGATGACGGCGCGGAAGGTGGCGGTGGGGGCTTGTCCACGCCAGCCGGTATCATGGCGTGCCGTCGCGCGACCCATCGGTCGCGGCCGACCCTGATGGAAACACGCGCGTGAAGCTCCCCGTTCCCTTCATCCAGTTGCCGTTGCGGTTCGATGCGGCCGCGCTCGCCGCCGAGATCGCGCGGTTCGACGAGCCGATGTGGCGCCCGCACCCGGACGGCATGCCGGGCAACGCGGCGTTGCCGCTCGTGGCGGTGGATGGCGACCCGGCGCGCGGCGATTCGGTGGAAGGCCCGATGCGGCCGACCCCGGCATTGCTGCAGAGCCCGTATCTGTTGCAGGTGCTGGGCAGCCTCGATGCGGTGATCGGCCGCACCCGGCTGATGCGGCTTTCGGGGCGCGCCGAGGTGCGCTCGCACATCGACACCGATTACTACTGGCACGATCGCGTGCGGGTACACGTGCCGATCGTGACGCAGCCGTCCGTGCGATTCACCGCCGGCGGCGCGCACGTCCACATGGCGGCCGGGGAGTGCTGGATCTTCGACACCTGGCTGCTGCACCACGTGGCCAACGACCACGACGCCGATCGCATCCATCTGGTCGTGGACACCGTGGGCGGCGCCGCGTTCTGGAATCTGGTTTCCGGCGGCCGCCCGCATGCCGCGTCACCGGCGGGATGGAGCGCGCGCATGATCGCGCCGCAGTCCGGCGCGACGCCGCCGCTGATGTTCGAGTCGGTCAACAGCCAGTCGCCGATGAGCTACTGGGAGTTGCGCGGCCTGATCTCGTTCCTGCTGGGGGAAGTGGACCCGCATCCGCGCATGCCGATGGTGGCGCAACTCTGTCAGGCATTCGCGGCGCAGTGGCAGACGCTGTGGTTCCGTCACGGGACCGATGCGGCGGCGTTGCCGGAGTACGCCCGGGTGCTCGACGGGTTCCTCGCGCGTGCGGTCCCGCTGGCACGCGGCATTCCCACCCGCACCGGCGGCGATTTCGCCAACGCGCTGCACGGCCTGTTCAAGCGTGCGGTCCGACGCGACGATGCCGCCGCGGGAGGCGGGACGGCCGCTCGACGCGAGCGTGAAGCGGCCATGCCCGCGCAGGCGGTGGTGCGAGGCGAGGAGATCGAGCGCCCGGTGTTCATCGTGTCCTCGCCTCGATCCGGCTCCACGCTGCTGTTCGAAACGCTGGCGCGCAGTCCCGATGCATGCACGATCGGCGGCGAGAGCCACGTGCTGATCGAGAGCATCGCCGCGCTGGATGCATCGAGCCACGGCTACGAATCCAATCGCCTGCGCGCCGACGAGGCCACGCCGGAGATCGCCGCGGAACTTCGGCGTCGCTTCCGCGAGGAACTGTTCGATCGCGACATGAAGGCGAGGCCGGGTCGCGTGCGGATGCTGGAGAAGACCCCGAAGAACTCGCTGCGCATCCCGTTCCTGCGTGCGGTGTTTCCGGACGCACACTTCGTGTATCTCTACCGCGATCCGCGCGAGGTGCTGGCCAGCATGATGGAGGCGTGGGAGTCCGGGCGCTTCCGCACCTATCCGCGGTTGCCGGGCTGGAGCGGACCGCCGTGGTCGCTGCTGCTGGTGCCGGGCTGGCGGGACCTGGTCGGAAAATCCATCCCGGAGATCGTCGCCACGCAATGGGAGGCGACCACGCGCATCCTGCTCGACGATCTCGATGCGGTGCCGCCCGCGCAGCGCTCGGTCGCCCGCTACGATGCGCTTCTCGCCGATCCGGCAGCGGAAATCGCGCGCATCTGTGCCGCGACCGGCCTCGCCTGGGACCAGCCGCTCGGCGCCGATCTGCCGATCGCGAGGCATACCGTATCCGCGCCGCAGCCGGGCAAGTGGCGTCGTCGCGAGGCGGAGCTGGCCCCGCATCTGGATCGGATCGCGGCGACCATGGCCCGCGCCGAAGCCTTCGCGGCGCGCTGACGCTCCACGCCGGCTGGCGTTCATGCGGATGGCGTAGCATCGGTCCGATCGCGGTTCGCGACGGGGCGGAGGGTCCGTGCCGGCGGCCGCGCCTGCAGAGGAAGCCAGCCATGGCCAAGAGCGCCACCGCCAGCAAGCCGTTCCTGTCCGACATCGAGACCATCCGCGCCCGCGCTCGCGCGCACATGGAGCGCGGCGCGGTCACCGACACCTACACGCTCGACCGCGAAACGGTGTTGCGACTGCTCAACGAGGCACTGGCTACCGAGATCGTCTGCGTGCTGCGCTACAAGGCGCACTTCTACCTCGCGTCGGGCATCAACGCCAAGAGCGTAGCCGCGGAGTTTCTCGAGCATGCCAACGAGGAGCAGGCGCATGCCGACCTCATCGCCGAACGCATCACCCAGCTCGATGGCACGCCGAACTTCTCGCCGGACGGGCTTTCCGGGCGCAGTCATGCCGAGTTCGTGGTGCCGGAGGATCTGGCCGCGATGATCGAGGAGAACCTGGTTGCCGAACGCATCGCGATCGACAGCTATCGTGAGATCATCAACTACGTCGGCGACCGCGACACGACCACCAAGCGCATGCTTGAGGAGATCCTCGCGGCGGAAGAGGAACACGCCGAAGACATGAAGACGCTGATGGAGAACTTCGGCCAGAAGGGCGAGCCGGCCAAGCCCGCGGCGAAGGGCGGCGGGAAGTCCGAGGAAGAAGCACTGACGCCGCGCTCGCGCGGCCGGAACACGGGAGGCGGCAACGTGGTGACGACGACCAATCCTTCGCGCCGGCGCTGGGGGCTGCGCATCACCGGCATCGTGCTGGGCGCGTGGATCGCGTGCGTGCTGGCGCTGATGTGGTGGTGGGACTACGAGCCGGGCCATTTCGACGTCGCCGCCAACGCGCACGCGCTGGCGACGGCCCGCGGTCAGGCCGTCGTCGTCGGCAGCACCACGACGGCGGCGCTGATCACCTCGGCGCGCACGCTGCTCGACAAGCGCGGCGGCTACATCAGCAACGACAAGCTGCCTCCCGGCGTGCTGATGGACAACGCGCCGAACTGGGAATTCGGCGTGCTGACCGCGACGCGCGATCTTGCCAAGTCGCTGCGCAACGACTTCAGCCGTTCGCAGACGCAATCCGTCGAGGATCGCGACCTGCAGGAAGCCGAGCCGCTGTTCAACTCGCCGAACAACCGCTGGCTGCTGCCGAGTTCGGAGAGCCAGTACCGCAAGGCGATCGCGCGCGTCGAGGCGTACTTCGCGCGCCTCGCCGACGGCAATCCGGACGACGGGCAGTTCTATGCGCGGGCGGACAATCTCGCCGATTACCTGCAACTCGCCTCGACCCGCCTGGGTTCGCTTTCCCAGCGGCTCTCGGCGGCGGTCGGGCAGGTGCGGCAGGACACGGACCTCGCCGGCGACCCGAGCGCGCAGCAGGCCAAGCCGGCCGCCAATCCCCGCGTGGTGCGGACACCGTGGCTGAAGATCGACGACAACTTCTACGAAGCGCGCGGCTACGCATGGGCGCTGCGCGAACAGCTCGAGGCGATGCGCGTGGATTTCGGGCCCGTGCTGCGCGACAAGAACGCGATGGCGAGCTTCGAGCAGGTGATCCGGGAGTTGGAGGAGTCGCAGCAGCCGCTCGGCAGCCCGATCGTGCTCAACGGCACGCCGTTCGGTTTCTTCGCCAACCATTCGCTGGTCATGGCGAACTACATCTCGCGGGCGAACGCCGCGATCATCGACCTGCGCGAACTGCTGCGTCGCGGCTGAGCGGCATGGCGGCGGCAACCGCGGCCGCGACGCGCGATCGCCGTCGTCCATCGGCAACCGATTCGTGCCAGCATTCGCATCCCCCGGCCGCAGCCCGACCGTGACGAACCCGCCGAATCCCGATCGCGCCGGCTGGCGCGCGACACTCGATCCGTCCCTGCCGTTCGCGCTGGCGCTGCTGGTGCCGGTCGTGTTCCTGCTGCCGCCGCTGCCGATCGACGAGACGCGCTATCTCGCCGTCACATGGGAAATGCGCACGGGCGCGGAATGGCTCGTGCCGCAGCTCAACGGCGGAACCTACGCGCACAAGCCGCCGCTCCTGTTCTGGCTGATCAATCTCGGCTGGCAGGTGACGGGCGTGCATGCGTGGACCGCGCGCGCGCTGGCGCTCGCCTGTTCGCTGCTCACGCTGTTCTTGACGCATCGCCTCGCGCTGCGTGCGAGCGGATCGGAGGCCGTTGCGCGCAATGCGGTCTGGCTGCTGCTCGGCTCGATCTGTTTCGCGACGTTCGCGACGGCGATCATGTTCGACGTGCTGCTGGCGACCTGCGTCCTGCTCGGCGCGCACGGCGTGCTGGACCTCGTCGCACGGCGCAACGGCCGCGGCATCGCGCTCACCGGATTCGCGCTCGGGCTCGGCATTCTGGCCAAGGGCCCCGTGATGCTGCTCGATCTCGCATTCGTGGCGGCCACGGCGCCGTGGTGGGCGCGCGACGCGCTGCGCGGCCGGTGCCGGCGCTACTTCGGCGCACTGGCCGTCGCCGTCGCGCTCGGCGCCGCGATCGGGCTGGCATGGGCTGTTCCGGCCGCGCTCCACGGCGGGCCGGCGTATGCGAAGGCGATCTTCCTGAACCAGACGCTGGATCGGCTGCAGGGCGCGGTGAGCACGCACGCGCGGCCCTGGTGGTGGTACGCCATCGTGCTGCCGCTGTTGCTGCTTCCGTGGCCGCTCGCGTTGCGCGGGCGCTGGCGCGAGACGCGCGCCCTGTTCGGTGACGGCGCGGTGCGGCTGGGTGTCGCGTGGATCGGGTCGGCGTTCCTCGCGTTCTCGCTGATCGCGGGCAAGCAGGCGCATTACCTGCTGCCTTCGCTTCCCGGCGCGGCACTGTTCGGCGCGGTGATGCTGGCGCGCGGGGCGTGGCAGGTTCGCGGCGGGCTCGCCGCGGCGGCGATCGTCGCGTTCGGCCTGCTGCTGCTGGCCGAGCCATGGCTCGCCGCGCATCATGCCGCGTTCGCGGTCGTCGACGGGATCTGGCCGCTGTGGGGCCTACTGACGATCGGCGTCGGCGTTGCGCTGTACGTCTGGACGCGGCGACACGACGCGCTGGTTCCGCTTGCGCTCGCGTCGCTCGCGGTCGTGCTCGTGGTCAAGCTGGCGCTGGTGCAGGGCACCGGCGACCGCTACGACGTGCGCGAGGCGGCGCGAGTCGTGCGCGAGGCGCAGGCGAGCGGCCGCGGCATCGTGCACATGGGGTGGCACCACGGCATGTACGCGTTCGCCGGCCGTCTGACCGAGCCGCTGCGCGTGATCGGCACGCGCGGCGAACTCGAGCACTTCGTGCGCGAACACCCGGACGGCCTCGTGACGAGCTTCTATCCGAGCTTCCGCTTCCTTGCCAAGCCGGTCTACACGCAGCCGTTCCGCAGCACGGAGCTGTCGATCTGGCTGGCCCGCGATGCGCTTGCCGCCGGCACCGATCCCGACGTGCGCCACAGCGCGGATGCCGAGCAATCGGCCGAATTGCCGGAGCCGCAGTAGGGTTCCTGCGGATCGCAGTCGCGGTCAGAACGCGGGCGTGTCCTTGGCGTTCCGATGACGCTCGACGCCGGCCAGGATTTCCGCTTTCGCGGATGCGGCATCCGACCAGCCGTCGATCTTGACCCACTTGCCGCTCTCGAGATCCTTGTAGTGCTCGAAGAAGTGGCCGATGCGCTCCAGCCAGTGTCTCGACACCTGCTCGATGTCCTGGATGTGGGCGTAGCCGGCGAACACCTTCGCGGACGGCACGACGACGAGCTTCTCGTCCGCACCGGCCTCGTCGGTCATGCGCAGCATGCCGACCGGACGGCAGCGCACGGCCGAGCCCGGGACCAGCGGCAGCGGCAGGATCACCAGCGCGTCGAGCGGATCGCCGTCGCCGCCGAGCGTGCACGGCACGTAGCCGTAGTTGCACGGATAGCGCATCGGCGTGGAAAGCACGCGATCGACGAAGATCGCGCCGGACTCCTTGTCCACCTCGTACTTGACCGGCTCGGCGTCCTTCGGGATCTCGATGATGACGTTGATTTCGTTCGGCACGTCGTTGCCGGTCGGGACGCGTTGCAGACCCATGGGCGTTCGCTCCTCGTTGGCTGGCCCGCGTGGGCGGGCGTGCGGATGGCTGTGGTGCGGGCTCGCTCGCCCGCTCCGCGCAGGGCGCAAAGGATACGGCAAAGCATGCTGCGTCGCAGCACGCTGCGTGCCCGGAAGGCCATCCGGGCGAGCCGGTCGTGCATGCGGCGATCGCGCGGGGCCGCTGCCATGCCGCCGAATCGTCCGTGGCGCGTCCGGCCCGCAGGGGACTGGTGGAGGCGGATCAGCGCACGCCGGGGAAATGCTCGACGTAGCGGATCGTGAAGTCCGGGAAGTGTTCGACGATCCGGATGCGGTAATCCGGGAACGCGTCCACGATCTGCCATTTGCCGGGTGCATCCGGGAAATGCTCGACGATCTGCACGTGGAGGTCCGCGAAATGCTCGACGACCTTGACCTCGAAATCGGCGCCGTGCTCGACGAACTGGATCCGGCCGTGAATGCGGGCGAGATCGGGTTTGTCGTCGCCGCGGGCCACGGGTACCGCGATGCCGGCCAGCATGGCGAACGCCGCCGCGGCATGCCGGGCCCGGTCGCGCAGCCGCGGCGCACCGAGCGGAAAGCGCGCGGCTGCGCCTGCGATCCCCGGGCGCGGCATCACGCGGCCGGCAGGCCGGCGGCCTTGCGCAGTGCCGCGGCCTGTTCCGGGAACCACGGGCCGTTGAGCTCCAGCGTCTCGGCCGCGACGTCCTTCGCCTCCTTCGCGCGGTCGAGCTTCCGCAACGCCTCGACGCGGAAGGTAGCGACCGTGAGGCGGTTCGCGCCGTACGCCTTCTCCGCGGCCTGCTCCAGCAGCGGCAGCGCGCGTGCCGGCTCGCCACGTTCGAGCAGGCTGCGGCCCCAGCGATACGGGTACACGTAGTCGTCCGGCCATGCGGCGATCAGCTTCGGGAACAGCGCATCCAGCTCCGCCGTGCGCTTGCCCATCATCAGGTACACGCGCAGGTTGTCGGCGGCGTTGCGATCCTTGCCGACGTCGTCGCCCAGCCGCGCGCGGGCCGCGGCAATGCCGCGATCGAGCACCGCCTGTTCCGCGGCGGCCGAGCCCAGCGCCGCCTCGAGCTCCGCGCTGGCGAATACCGCGCTGCGCTGGTCGGCGCACGCTGGTTGCGCGACGAAGATCTGCTTGTCCAGCATCGCGTCGAGCGCAGGTTTCTGCGCGCGCAGCAGCTTGGTGCGCTCTTCCTTCGGCAGCTTTTCGCTGGCGCTCAGCAGGTCCATCACCACGTACGGGCGATCGCAGCCGATGGCGCCGGCCAGCACGCGCTGCGCCGCGGCGATCGCGCCGCCTGTCTCCTTGTCCGCCATCGCGCGCGCGAGCGCGAGCCGGTCACGCAACAGGGTCGCCTGCGCATCGCCGGCGAGCGTGTCGCGCACGCCGTCCGGCAGCGTCGCGTACCAGTCGAGCCCCCCCGCGCCGTCGCCGCGGGCCCGGTACGAGCCGAGTACGGCCTTCGCGGCGCCGGCGTCTCCGGCGGCGGCCTTGCGCTTGAGATCGTCCAGCGTGTCGGCGCCGGCGAGAATCGCGTCGATCATCGGATAGAACTTCGCGCGCGGCTGCTCGGCGAGCACGCGGCCGCGCTCGTTGCCGTTTCCGTCCAGCACGACATAGGCCGGCAGCGCCTTGACCGAAAGCTTCTTCATCCAGGCTGCGCCGTCCGGCGAGTCCGCATCGACTTCGACGGCGATGACGCGGCGCTCGAGCGCCTCCCACTCCGGTCCGGTCAGCACCTGGCTCGCCATGAAGTAGCACGAGTAGCACCACGGTGCGGTGAAGTCGATCAGCACCGGCTGGCGCGCCTGCTTCGCACGGGCAAGCGCCTCGTCGACGGTTGTCGGTGGCGCGGCCTGCGCCAGCGGACCGGCGGCAAGCAGTGCAAGGGCGAGCCATGCGGATTTCATCGGCCGTCCCCGAGTCCGAGCTCGCGGGCGAGGAACGTGTAGCTCATCGCGTTCATGAAGGCCGACTGGCGATTGTCCGCCGCGCCGCCGTGGCCGCCCTCGGTGTTCTCGTAGAACCACGCATTCGCATAGCCGAACTCGTGCATGCGCGCGGCCATCTTGCGCGCCTGCACGGGGCCGACGCGATCGTCGCTGGTCGCGGTGTAGAACAGCACGGCCGGATAGTCCTTGCCGGGCGCGACGTTGTGGTATGGCGAGAAGGTGCGGATCCAGGCCCATTCCTCGGGCTTGTCCGGGTCGCCGTACTCGGCGATCCAGGATGCACCGGCCGACAGATGCGTGTAGCGCTTCATGTCGAGCAGCGGGACCTGGCAGACGATCGCGCCGAAGAGCTCGGGATAGGTCGTGAGCATGTTGCCGACCAGCAGTCCGCCATTGCTGCCGCCGACGGCGGCCAGATGAGCGCGCGAGGTCACGCCGCGGCGGATCAGGTCCTCGGCGACTGCCGCGAAATCCTCGTAGGCACGCGGCCGGTTCGCCTTCAGCGCGGCCTGGTGCCAGCGCGGGCCGTATTCGCCGCCGCCGCGGATGTTGGCCACGACGAAGGCGCCGCCCCGCTCCAGCCACGCGCGACCGATCACGCCGTTGTACATCGGCAGCCGTGCGACCTCGAAGCCGCCGTAGCCGTTGAGGATGGTCGGAGTGCTGCCGTCGAGCGCGAGCTGCTTCGGCGCGATCTGGAAGTACGGCACGCGCGTGCCGTCCTTCGACGTCACGAAATGCTGGCTCACTTCGTACGGCGTGGCGTCGAAGAATGCCGGCGTCTGCTTGAGCGTTTCCGGCGCTCCCTTGCCGATCTCGCCGAGTGCGAGCGTGGTCGGCGTCAGGAAGCCCGTCACGTCGAGGAAATAGGCGTCGCTCTCGTCGGCGTCGATGCCGCGTGCGGAAACCTGCGAGAGCTTCGGCGCGCCGCCGAGAGGCGCGCGCTTCCATTCGCCGGCGGCCGGCGTCAGCACCTCCTGCTGGCTCGACACGTCATCGAGCAGGTTCAGGATCAGGTGGTGCCGCGTCCACGAGTGACTGGCCAGCGAGACGGTGTCGCTCGGCGTGAACAGCGCCACGAGATCGCGCTTGCCGGCCATGAAATCGTCGAATCGCGTCGCCAGCAGCGAGCCGCCCGGGAAGGTCGTGTCGCCGACGCGCCACGCGCTGCGCGGCTGGATCAGCATCCATTCGCGATGCACGTCGAACTCGGCATCGAGCGGGATGTCGATCTTCGCCAGCGAGCCGTCGGTCCGGCGCAGGAACGACTCGCTGGTGTAGAAGTCGATCGTGCGGCGCAGGAAGTCGCGCTCGAATCCGGGCGTCAGGTCGCGCGTGGCGCTTGCCGCGAGATCGTCCATGCCGACCTCGAAGATCTGCTTCGCCTCGGCCAGCGGCGTGCCGCGCTGCCATACCCGCGCGGTGCGCGCGTAGCTGGATTTGGTCATCGAGCCGGGGCCGAAATCGGTGCCGACGTAGATGTGGTCCTCGTCGATCCACGCGGCCTGCGTCTTGGCTTCCGGCACCTCGAAGCCACCTTCGACGAACGCCTTGTCCACGAGGTCGAACTCGCGCACGACATCCGCATCGCCGCCGCCCGGCGACAGCGACAGCAGGCAGCGACGGTTTTCCGGTTTCAGGCACTGCGCGCCGTGCCAGACCCAGCGCTTTCCCTCCTTTGCGGCAAGCGCATCGAGGTCGAGCACGGTTTCCCATGCCGGCTCCGCCTTGCGGTATTCCGCCAGCGTCGTGCGACGCCAGATGCCGAGCACGTGGTCCTTGTCCTTCCACAGGTTGTAGTAGTGCGAGCCGATCTTCGCGACATACGGGATGCGCGCGTCGGAATCGAGCACTTCGAGGATGCGCGCCTCGAGTGCGCCGAATGCCTCGCCCGCGGCGTAGACCTTGGCCGTTTCCGCGTTGCGCTCGGCCACCCAGGCGAGCGGCTTCTGTCCGTGGATGTCCTCCAGCCAGAGATACGGGTCCTCGTCGGTCATCGCGATCGTGTCCTTGGCCGGCATGGCGGCGGGTTCGGGGCGGTGGGCGGGCTGCGAGCAGGCGGCGAGCGCGGCCAGCCCGGCGAAGGTGGCGATCCTGGCTTTCATGGATGGCTCCGGCGCGAAGGGAAGCGCCATCCTGCGCACGCACGGGCGGGCTTGTCCAGTGCGATCCGTTCAGCCGAGTGCGTGGCCGATGCCGTCGGCCTCGATCGCGCGCGCGACGGCGGCGAGGTCTTCCGCGCTCGTTGCACCGTCGAAACCGAACCGGAAATGCACCTCGCCCGCGGGCGTGCGCGAGGAATGCAGCGACGCGATGTTGAGGCCGTGGCGCTCGAAAGCGGCAAGCAGCGCACGCAGGGCGCCGGGTCGGTCCTGCGGCAGATGCACCGACAGCGTGCGTGCGTCGGCAAGGTCGGCGAGCAGGTAGCCGAGTTGCTCGAAGCGGTGATTGCCCGCGCGCAGCGCAGGGTCACCCAGCCGCGTGCGCGGTACGTCGAGAAACTCCGTGCGGAACTCGGCGCGTGCCGCGTCGTCGCCGCGTGCGACGAGATCGCGCAGCAGGCCGAGCCTCGCGAGCAGCGCGTCCAGCAGCTCCGCTGCGGCCGGGTTGCCGAACTGGATGTCCTCGTAGATCGCGGGGTTCAGCGACAGGATGCGGCTGAGGATCGCCGCATCCATCTCGAACGAGGCCGAACGGAACGGCAGCACCGCATCGAGCCCGGCCTCGCCGACCGCCTGCGCGATCACGCCGGCCTGCGCGAGATGCAGCGCATGCACTTGCGCCTGCACCAGCGCCATCATGCGATCGTGCTGCGCGGCGGTCGCGCGCACGCACTCGGCCTCCAGCGTCGCGAGCAGCGTCGCCAGCCAGCCGCGCCAGCGATCCAGCCGGGCTTCGCAGACGACCAGCACGCGGCCTTTCAGTGTCGGCGTCTTCGGCGGCGCGGTCATCGGGTGCAGGCCGACGACCTCCGCGCGCGAGCGCAGCATCGTCTCGACCGGCGCGGTCTTGATCGAGGTCACGTCGAGCCAGAGGCGGCCGGCCTCGCGGCCCGCGGACAGCGCCGCGTACTGCTCGATGATCGCGACGGTGTGGCGGATGGGCGCCGCGAACAGCAGCACGTCGCAGCGCTCGACCAGCGAGTCCGGCGTGTCGGCGTGTGGATCGCCGGGGTCGCTGCCGAGCACGTCCAGCCCCATGCGTTCGACGAAGAATCGCCGCAGCCAGCGCCCGTAGGCGCCCGCGCTGCCGACGATGCCGATGCGCGGTCGTTCCATCTCAGTCGCCCTGATCCGGATCGCGCGCGATCGGCGCCGTCGCGGCCTCCGGCCCCGCGGCGAGTGAGGTGTTCATCCTCGCGTCGTCGCGCAGCCCCTCCCATTTCGCGACGACCATCGTGGCGACGCCGTTGCCGATGAAGTTGGTGATCGCGCGCGCCTCGGACATGAAGCGGTCCACGCCGAGTACCAGTGCGACGCCCTCGACGGGAACCTTGCCGCCGAGTGCGGCGAGCGTCGCGGCCAGCGTGACGAAGCCGGAGCCGGTCACGCCGGCCGCACCCTTCGAGGTCAGCAGCAGCACGCCGAGCAGGGTCAGTTCATCGGCCAGCGTGAGGTCGACGCCGACCGCCTGCGCGATGAAGATCGCGGCCATCGTGAGGTAGATGCAGGTGCCGTCGAGATTGAACGAATAGCCGGTCGGCACCACAAGACCGACCACGGCGCGATCGCAGCCGAGCGCCTGCAGCCGGCCGAGCAGTCGCGGCAGTGCCGATTCCGACGAGGACGTTCCGAGCACGAGCAGCAGCTCGCCACGGATGTAAGCGAGGAACCGCCACAACGAGAAGCCCGAGATGCGCGCGACCGTGCCGAGCACGACGAACACGAACGCGAAGCAGGTCAGGTACACGCCGACGAGCAGCCAGCCGAGCGAGGCCAGCGAGCCGATGCCGAACTTGCCGATCGTGAACGCCATCGCGCCGAATGCGCCGATCGGCGCCGCGCGCATGATGATCCCGACCACGCCGAACATCGCCTCCGCTGCATCCTCGGCCAGCGCGAGCAGGCGCTTCCCCGCGTCGCCGGCCAACGTCAGCGCGATGCCCGACAGCACCGACACCAGGAGCACCTGCAGCAGCTTTCCCTCGGTGAATGCGGACAGGAAATCGTGCGGGATCAGGTCGAGCAGGAACGCGACGACGCCCTGCTCGTGCGCGGCCTTGCGATAGGCGTCGACGCCGCTCGCATCGATGTCCGTCACATCGACGCCCATGCCCGCGCCGGGCTGCAGCGTGTTGGCGACGACGAGGCCGATCACCAGCGCGGCGGTGGTCAGTACCTCGAAGTAGACCAGCGCCTTGATGCCGATGCGCCCGACTCGACGCAGGTTGCCGATCTTCGCGATGCCGGCGACGATGGTCAGGAAGATCACCGGCGCGATCACCATCTTCACCAGCTTTATGAACGCATCGCCGAATGGTTTCATCGCCGCGCCGAGCTCGGGCCGGAAGTGGCCGAGCGCGACGCCGATCGCGATCGCGACCAGTACCTGCAGATAGAGATTGCCCCACCAGCGTCGTGCCACCACTGCGCGCCTCCCCGCGCCGGAGAGGCGCGAGCCTAGCATGCAGGGCCGGTCCACCCATGCGCTTAAGCCCGTGGAACATCCGATGTGTCGGGAAGGCGTCCGCCGGCAATGTCGCCGGCTCGTGTCCGCGTTGTCGCGCATGCGTGGTCCGCCATGTGCCGCGTACATGGTTCGAGTTGGTGCCTTGGTGGATACTGACGGGCCCTCCCGCGAACTCCCGCATCCATGTCGTTTCCGTTTCCGTCGTTGCTGGCGCCACGCCTCGACGAGCGCTGTCACGCACTCGGCGCCCTGCTCGCGCTTTCGATGCGTCATCCGCAGAGCATGGCGTTGCATCGTCGCGTGGGGCAGGGCCTGCGCGATCCGTCGTTCGCGCAGGCGGTTCTCACGAGCCTGATGCTGTACATCGCCGCGCGCGATCAGGAGTTCGTCGAGCGGCGTGTCGCGCGATCGAGCGATCACGACGACGCGCGTGCGGCGGCCGTGGCCTCGCCGGCGCTGTTGCTCGGCAGTCACGCAGCGTTGTTCCGGGCTCCCGTTCCGGCGGATGGCATCGACGTCGGCGTGCGCGAGGCGTTGGAACAGCTCGATCGCGAATACCCGCTTCGCGGCCCTGCACGGTCGAGTGCGCGAGTGCGCGACGAACTGGCGATGGATGCGTACTGCCTGCTGCCACGCCTGTCGCCGTTCTTCGCCCCGTTTCTGGCTCCATTCGTGCGCAGCGTGGGCGCGGCGTACTTCGGCGATCGCATGTTGCTGGCGCACATGCTCGAACACGCCGTCATCGACGATGCGATGCACGCCGATCTGCTGGCTGCATTCGCGACGCCCGCTCGTGGGGCGCATGCGCCGTTCGCCGAGGCTCGTCTGCTCGGGCACCAGACGGCCACGCCGCAGCGGCTGGAGCGACTTCTCTGCACGCTGGGCGAGCAGCCGCATGACCGCGGTCTGCTGGCGGCCCTGCACCATGTTCCGGATCACCTCGCTCCGCTCGCCAGCGCGCCGCTGGCACGCCAGTTTCTTTCGCTCGCGCCGGCCGACGTGGTTCCGGACTGGCTGCCCGCGCTCGGCGACGTGATGCGCCGAGACGAACTCGTTCGCGTTCGTGCGCTCGCACGTCGCGTTACTGGGCGCGTGCGCGTGCTCTGGAGCGATGCGGGTGCGGACATGGCGCGCAGCGCGTCGATCTACTGGACGTTCGTCGCCGCGCGCACCGAACCGGCACCGCTGGTTGCACACATCGATCGCCGCGCACGCGCCAGCGATGCGTGGTCCCTCATTGCGCTGTGCGACGCGTTCGAGCGCGTGCCTCACGACGCACTGCATCGCGATGTCGTGCATGCGATGGTCGAGAACGGATTCGGCTGCTTCCAGTACGAAAACGACACGGGCAGCGTGCATGGCGCAGTCGTTGCGTGGCTCGAGCGCCATCTGCCGCATGCGCTGCGCCATCGCTCGCTGGTGTCGCGGCGGTTCGCCGGCGTCGACTGGCGGCAGCACGAGGACGATGGCGACATGGTGTGCGCGACCTTGCGCCTGTTTGCCGCGATGGGCGCCGCCGATCCGATCGTGATCCGGCATCTGGACACGATCGAGCCGTGGTTGCTGGCGCTGCGCGATGCCGACGGGGACGAACGGGACGCGCGCGAATCACTCGCCGATCCCGCCGGTGACGAAGACGACTCGGACTGGGTCGTTCGCAGCTTGCGCCTGATCGCGCAACTGCGTGCCGGCGGCGGTTGATCGATCGTCGGCTGCCGTGCGATGCCCGGCGACCGGCCGCGACGGTCGCGTCCCCGTCGCGTACATGTGGCATGCGAGGCCCGCGGCGGTTCCGACGCAGTGCGCAGCGATGACATCCGCAGGAACGTGCCGCGCCAGTGCGAGCCTCGACCACGCGATCGCGGTCACGCCGAGCATCGTTGCGACAAGACCCGGCGGCCACGGCCACCGGAGGCAGGCCGCAAACGTCGCGAAGGCGACGTGATGCGAAAGTTTCAGTCGCCGTTCGAGAAGAAGCGTAGCGAGCGCGATGGCCATGCACGCATCCGCGCCGAGAACCAGGTCATGCGGCGCACGCGCCGTCCACGTCGCGTCCGTGGCGAGAGCGAGCATCGTCGACAGCGTCCGGTTGGGCTCGCGCCGCTCCTGCCGGTGCGATGCATCCACGTGCGCCCATCCGCCGGAGCGCACGCGCCATGCGTTGCAGCCCAGCACCGCCGGTGCGATGGCCGCCGCCGTCAATCACGGCGGGCCGCGTGGCCGGCGTGCCGTGACGTGGAGCGCGACCAGCACGATGGTTGCGGGCAGTACCACGGCGGGGTGGCCGAGGATGGAATCGATGCTCGCCAGCGCGATCCGGCTCATGTGCGGTCTTGCTTCGGAGGTGTGGCGGCATCTCGTTTTCCAGTGGATCGCCGCATGCATCAGCCGCCGCCGTGGCGGGGATTCCGTCGGATGTCGCCAACGACACGCCGGATGACGACCGGGCGCGGCGAAGAAAAACGGCGGCCCGAGGGGTCGCCGTCGAATCGCGATGCTTGGCACGTGCCGTTACAGCAGCGGGACGCGCAGCAGCGCCACGATGTTGATGATCTTGATCGGCGCCTGCGGCGCCTCCCTCACCCCATCCCTCTCCCGCAAGCGGGAGAGGGGGATCAGGTGCCGTGCGGGATCGCCCGTTCGATCACAGCAGCGGGACGAGCAGCAGCGCCACGATGTTGATGATCTTGATCAGGGGGTTCACCGCCGGGCCGGCGGTGTCCTTGTACGGATCGCCGACGGTGTCGCCGGTGACCGAGGCCTTGTGCGCCTCGGAGCCCTTGCCGCCGAAGTTGCCGTCCTCGATGTACTTCTTGGCGTTGTCCCACGCGCCGCCGCCGGTGGTCATCGAGATCGCGACGAACAGGCCGGTGACGATGGTGCCGATCAGCAGGCCGCCCAGCGCCTGCGCGCCGGCCATCGGGCCACCGATGATGCGGAAGCCGAAGCCGACCACGATCGGTACCAGCACCGGCAGCAGCGACGGCAGCATCATTTCCTTGATCGCGGCCTTGGTGAGCAGATCCACCGCCTTGTCGTACTGCGGCTTGCCGCTGCCATCCATGATGCCCTTGATCTCGCGGAACTGGCGGCGAACTTCCTCGACCACCGCGCCGGCCGCGCGGCCGACCGCTTCCATCGCCATCGCGCCGAACAGGTACGGAATCAGGCCGCCGATCAGCAGGCCGATGATCACGTAGTGGTTGGAGATGTCGAAGGTGAAGATCTGCTCCGGGTGCTCGGTCTGCAGCTTGTGCGTGTAGTCGGCGAACAGCACCAGTGCGGCGAGGCCGGCCGAGCCGATCGCGTAGCCCTTGGTGACGGCCTTGGTGGTGTTGCCGACCGCATCGAGCGGATCGGTGACCGCGCGCACGTCGCCCGGCAGCTCGGCCATCTCGGCGATGCCGCCGGCGTTGTCGGTGATCGGGCCGTAGGCGTCGAGCGCGACGATCATGCCGGTCATCGACAGCATTGCCGTGGCGGCGATCGCGATGCCGTAGAGATCGGCGAGGTGGTAGGCGCCCCAGATCGCGGCGCAGACCGCGAGCACCGGCCATGCGGTCGCCTTCATCGAGATGCCGAGGCCGGCGATGATGTTGGTCGCGTGGCCCGTCGTCGAGGCTTGCGCGACGTGGCGCACCGGCTTGAACTCGGTCGCGGTGTAGTACTCGGTGATCCACACCATCGCTCCGGTCAGCACGAGTCCGATCACCGCGCAGCCGAACACGTTCCACGTACCGTAGCTGCTGTCGGCCATCAGCTGCTGCGTGACCGGGATGAATGCGAGCAGCGCCAGGATGCCGGACACGATCACGCCCTTGTAGAGCGCGTTCATGATCTTGCCCTTGCCGCTGGTGCGCACGAAGAACGTGCCGATGATCGACGCGATGATCGACACGCCGCCGATCACCAGCGGGTAGAGCACGCCGTTCGGGCCGGCCTGCGCCGCCATCACGCCGCCGAGCAGCATCGTCGCGATCAGCGTGACGGCGTAGGTCTCGAACAGGTCCGCCGCCATGCCGGCGCAGTCGCCGACGTTGTCGCCGACGTTGTCCGCGATCACGGCGGGGTTGCGCGGATCATCTTCCGGAATGCCGGCTTCCACCTTGCCGACGAGGTCGGCGCCGACGTCGGCGCCCTTGGTGAAGATGCCGCCGCCGAGGCGCGCGAAGATCGAGATCAGCGAGGAGCCGAACGCGAGCCCGACCAGGGCGTGCAGCGCCTGGTCCACGGTCTGGCCCATGCGCAGCAGCACGACGTAATAGCCGGCCACGCCGAGCAGCGCGAGCCCGACCACCAGCATGCCGGTGATCGCGCCGCCGCGGAACGCGACCGCGAGCGCGGCCGCGATGCCGCTGCGTGCGGCCTCGGCGGTGCGCACGTTGGCACGCACCGAGATGTTCATGCCGATGTAGCCGGTGAGGCCGGACAGCACCGCGCCGATCGCGAAGCCGACCGCAGTGGTCCAGTCGAGCGCGAAGCCGATCGCGGCGAACAGCACCACGCCGACCACGGCGATCGTCGTGTACTGGCGGTTGAGGTAGGCGCGCGCACCCTCCTGGATCGCCGCCGCGATCGCCTGCATGCGCTCGTTTCCGGCCGGCTTGGCCAGCACCCAGCGGATCGACCAGGCGCCGTAGAGAATCGCGAGAACCGCGCAGATCAGCGCGATCCACAGACCGTATTGTTGGAACAGCATCGAACCCTCCCTTGACGCACAGGACGTGGAGTGGACAGGAAAACGCGGGAAATGACGGACGTGGCCCGGCGCGGGAGTATAGCGACGCCGCGGTGCGGCGCGTACTGCGCTGCCGCGAAAATGATCCTTTGCGGCGCCGGGATGCGCGTTGGCATCCTGCGGGGAAGGTCGACGATCCGGAGGAGATGATGCGCAACGATTGCCAGCGACGGGTATTGCGAGCCGGTCGCGCCGACCGCATTGGCTGCGCGCGCGCTGCGCTCGTCGCGGGGCTCGCATCGACATCCGGAGTCGCGTCCGCGGCGATCGAGATGGAGGTCAAGCACGCGCCGTCGCCACTGCCGACCCAGGATGGCAGGGTGCTGGTGTACGAGCTCAACGTGCGCAATTTCGAGGATGGCTGCCGGCGCCTCGTCGACGTGCGCGTGACCGGCGGTGGGGTGGTCGCGCGGCGTTACCAAGGCGACGCGATCGCGGGCAACGCGCTCGTGTACGACGCGGCGATGCAGCCGGCTCGCAACCCCGCCGAAGGCGAGGCCGCATTGCACCCGGTCGACGTGCCGCAGGACGGCGGCGTGGTGCTGTACTTCTTCCTGACGCTGCCCGATGCGGCGCCGCCGCCGGCCGTTCTGCGACACGAGCTGGACTTCACCGCGTGCGCGGACGCCGCCGCGACATGGACCACGGCGGCACACGAGTCGCCCGTCGTCGTCGGCCTGCCGTTTCGCGGCAAGGGCTGGGTCGCCGGCGATTCGGTCAAGCCCGGCGGCGTCCATCGGCGCACGCTGATTCCGAAGCGCGATGCGTCGGGNGCACCGATCACCGGTGCGTTCCATGCACCCGAGCGCTACGCGATCGACTGGGTGGTGGTCGATGACGAGGCGCGCCGCGCGATCGGGCCGGTCGACCGGAATCGGAGCTATCTCGCGCACGGCAAGGAAGTGATCGCGGTCGCCGACGGGCCGATCGCGCGCACCCGCGATGGCATGCCGGAAGGCACGCCGCCGTTCAATCCGCCCGGCCAGACGGTCGAGACCGCAGCCGGCAATTACGTGATGCAGGATCTCGGCGACGGCCATTTCGCGTTCTATGCGCACCTGCAGCCGGGCAGCTTGCGCGTGCGCGAGGGCGACCACGTGGTGCGCGGGCAGGTGCTGGCGCTGCTCGGCAACAGCGGCAATTCCAGTGAGGCGCACCTGCATTTCCACGTTTCCGACGGCGACGATCCGCTGATGTCCGAGGGCGTGCCCTACGTGTTCGACCGCTACCGCGTGGATGGTCAGGCGGATGGCATGAACGAGGCGAACGGCTTGTTCGAGGACGTCGAGCGCACCTTGCCGGTCACGCGCCTGCGCCGGATGCCGCGCAGCTACTCGGTGATCGATGCCGATCCCGCGCCGCCGTCGCCGTTCGAATGGGCGTTTCCGGCCTGCTGCGGGCCATGACCGCTCACCAAGCCGGCAGCTTGCGCGGCACGCCCGCGTTGCGCAGGTGCACGTAGGCGGGCAGGCCGTCGCGGCCGTAGGGCGGCGGCGCTTCGCCGCGAATCAGCGGCTCCAGGTAGCGTCGCGCCGCGGCGGTGATGCCGTAGCCGTCGCGGCGGATGAACGAGGCCGGCATCTTCTTCTCGCGGTTCGCGATCTTCGCGAGCGGGGCCGGCTCGACCTTCCAGCGGTAGGGCGAGTCCGAGGTGCGCACGATCACCGGCATCACCGCGTTGCGACCTTCCAGTGCGTACTCGACCGCCGCCGCGCCGACCGCGACCGCTTGGTCGAGATCGGTCTTCGACGCGAGATGGCGCGCCGAGCGCTGCAGGTAGTCCGGCATCGTCCAGTGCACCTTGCAGCCCAGCACATCCTTGATGCGACCGGCAAGATGCGAGGCGACGCCACCGAGCTGGGTGTGGCCGAACGCGTCCGTTCCGGAGCCGGCGTCGGCGACGAACCGGCCGTCGGCGTCGCGGATCCCCTCGCTCGCGACCACGACGCACCAGCCGACGCGCGCCACGACCGCGCGCACGCGCGCGAGGAAATCCGCCTCGTCGAACGGCCGCTCCGGAAACAGGATGATCTGCGGCGCATCGTCCGGCCCCTGGCCGGCAAGGCCGGCCGCCGCCGCGAGCCAGCCGGCATGACGGCCCATCGCCTCGTAGACGAACACCTTGGTGGACGTGTCGGCCATCGCCGCGACGTCCAGCGCCGCCTCGCGCACCGACACCGCGGTGTACTTCGCGGCGGACCCGAAGCCCGGACAGCAGTCGGTGACCGCGAGGTCGTTGTCCACGGTCTTCGGCACGCCGACACAGGTCAGCGGATAGCCGAACTCGCGGGCCAGCCGCGATACCTTGAGTGCCGTGTCGGCCGAATCGTTGCCGCCGTTGTAGAGGAACCAGCGCACCTCGTGCGCGGCAAGCACGTCGAGCAGGCGCTCGTACTGCGCGCGGTCGGCATCCAGCGATTTCAGCTTGTGCCGGCACGAGCCGAACGCGCCGCCGGGGGTGTGGCGCAATGCCGCAATCGCCGCCGCCTTCTCGCGGCGCGTGTCGATCAGATCCTCGCGCAGTGCGCCGAGGATGCCGTTGCGCGCGGCGAGCACGGGCACGCGCCTGCGCCGCGCCGCCTCGATCACCGCGCCCGCGGTCGCGTTGATGACCGCGGTCACGCCACCCGACTGTGCGTACAACAACGTGCCACGACTCATCGTTTCTCCTCTGGTACCGCGGTTTGACACGTTTCAGGCCAGCCGCTAGCGTTGTCGACGATCACGGCGCACGGCCCGAGGGCGGCGCCCGATTCCCGGTCATTTGAGACAGCGACGCCTGCGGGCGGCATCGGAGCATCATGCGACTCGTTCTACTCGGTGCGCCCGGCTCGGGCAAGGGTACCCAGGCGGCGCGACTGAAGGACGAACTTCGCGTTCCGCACATCTCGACCGGCGACCTGCTGCGTGCCGCGGTCAAGGCCGGCACGCCGCTCGGCCTCAAGGCCAAGGCGGTGATGGAGGCGGGTCAGCTCGTCTCCGACGACATCGTGCTCGGCATGCTCGAGGATCGGCTCGCGCAGCCCGACGCGAAGGCCGGGTTCATCCTCGACGGCTATCCGCGCAACCTCGCCCAGTGCGAAGCCCTGCAGGCGCTGCTCGCGCGCATCGGCCAGCCGCTCGACATCGCGGTCAAGCTCGACGTGCCGAACGAACTGATCGTCGAACGCATCGCGGGTCGCGCCGAGAAGGAAGGCCGCAAGGACGACACGCCGGAAACCGTGCGCGAGCGGTTGCGCGTGTATGCCGAGCAGACCGAACCGGTCGCGACGCACTTTGCCGAGGCCGGGCAACTGGTGACGGTCGACGGCGTCGGTGAACTCGACGTCGTGCTGCAGCGGATTCTCGACGCGCTGCCGCGCGCCGGCGCTTGACCACCACCACCGCGAGCCTCGTCTCGCGCATCGTCGCGCTGCTTCGCCTGCGCGGTGGGCCGCAGGACTTTCCGCATTCGCCGCGTCTTGCGGTGGCACTCCTGGCGGTCGGCATATCGCTCGATGCGGCCAACGGCATCGCGCTCGGGCGCGGTGCGCAGGAGCCGGCGCGCGCATTGCTCTCCGCATCCGTCGTGCTGGGCCTGAGCTGGGTCGCGCTGGCGATCCGCCGCCTCACCGCACGTTACCTGCAGACCGCGACCGCGCTGCTCGCGTGCGGCGCCGCGTTCGCGCTGATGTCGCTCGCGATCGCGCCGCTCATGGCGCCCGCGCTCGCCGCCGATGCGCCGCTCGATGGCGGTGCCCGCGTCCTCGCTGCCGTCGCGCTCGGCCTGTTCTTCTGGCAGCTCGCAGTGCTCGCTCACATCATGCGCAACGCGATGGATTCCGGCTTCGGCTTCGCGTTGTGCTTGGTCGCATCGTGGGTCGTTGCATACTGGGCGCTGGATCGACTCCTGTTCGGCCCACCGGCCTGAGAAGCACATGCGTCTGCACATCCTCGGCATCTGCGGCACCTTCATGGGCGGCATCGCCGCGCTCGCGCGCGAACTCGGCCACGAGGTCGAAGGCTCCGACGCGAACGTGTACCCGCCGATGTCGACCCAGCTCGAACGGCTCGGCATCGCGCTGAAGCAGGGCTACCG
>JGI12420J12819_1000121_pt1 | contig 54092 bp, 64 predicted proteins | sample Passage237A_FD_12819 | JGI IMG/M metagenome (IMG submission 12819) | reverse complement strand
GCGACCGCGCCGCGCCGTCAAGGGGAGGTGGGTGTGGGGCGCGATCGCTCAACAACCAAGATTGCGACGTCGCACCTACCACGCGGGCGCGATCGCTCAACCTGCCGCGCCGGTGGTGCAGGTCTGGCAGCTACTGGTCGCACCTACCACGCGGGCGCGATCGCTCTACGACAGGCAATGGTGTTCCCGCCCTGTCTTGAATCCGTCGCACCTACCACGCGGGCGCGATCGCTCAACGTGATCAACCCCCAGGCATTTCGCAAGCGCCTGAAGTCGCACCTACCACGCGGGCGCGATCGCTCAACGAAGTTCGGCCCCGATGCGCGAAAGCTCGGACTTGTCGCACCTACCACGCGGGCGCGATCGCTCAACCTGTACTTCGGTTACGCCCAGTACGAGGAATGGGAGTCGCACCTACCACGCGGGCGCGATCGCTCAACCCGAGCCGGAGTACACAAGCGTCAAACTCAGCGGAGTCGCACCTACCACGCGGGCGCGATCGCTCAACGGGGCCATCCTAACACGTTGGAACCATTGCATCTTGCCACCTGTTTTCGCGAACCGGTGCGAAAAGCTGATCCTCGCCCCAGCGAACGCCGACATCCTGGAGAAACCCACTTCCCCATCAAGTGCTTGCGAGGGCGCGAGCCGGCCGGCCGTGGCCCAAGAGCTTGCGGTTCGCAGCGCATGCGTGAAGGGGCGGCATGCCCTCCCGTCCGGAAACCGGGGCCAAATGGCTTGCGTTTCGACCCTTTCAGTCGGCCGGGGCGGCCGGAGAATGAAGCTCCCAACCGGAGAAGGTGATCGTCATGGCTGCACTTGCGACCGAGGTCGAACGCGACAACCCGAAACCCACCAGCGGCGCCACGATGTCCGAGGTCCGCGCCGAACGCACCGCGGCGCGCAACAAGAGGCGCCTCGCTGAAGCGGAATGGCGCCCTGCCTTCAGCGTCGCCTACCGCGAGGTCAAGCTCGCGCTCCGCAGCAATCAAGCCCAGCGCGCTTTCCACCTCGGTCTGGTCCACGCCCAGCGATCGCTGTATTTCCTCTATCACACGCTGAACACGCATGGTGGCGAGAAAGCCGTTGATGCGGCGGAAAAGATCATCCACAAACGCCTTGAGGACATTCACACGCGCTTTGATACCGAACTCAAGCGCCTGAAGGCGGCGGTCGAGGTCATTGCGCCGGACGGCGTGGACGGTTACACCGACCCGAAGGAATTCGTGGTGCAGATGTTCACACCGGAAGCGAGTCGGTTTGGCAATCTCCTGTCGATGTACGACGACATCGTGTCGCTTGCCGACACCCTTCGTTTCGCGGGCCGCAACCGCAAGGAAATCGCCGAGGTCGTTCAGGGCCATCGCAACGCGCTGGTGCGGTTCTCCCGGGAGTTGCACATCCTGCACATGCAGGCGCGCAACATGGCGCGCCGTGCGGATCGGGAAGAGGAAGCGCGCCGCTCGGCTCGCATCGAGAACGCGCGCAACGACGGTGATTCCGAGTCCGTGACCGCGCCGAGTGAATCCGAGGTCGATGCAGCGGCGGCCGAGGTCGTGTCCGCCGAAGAAGCCACGCCGCCGAAGGCAAAGCGCTCCATGAAAAAGGATGAGGCGGCGGCTGCCGAGGCCTGATGCTCAACGATGCGCAGCAGCAGGCCGTCGTGACCCGGGGCAACCTGGTCATCACGGCCTGCCCTGGGTCCGGAAAGACCACGGTCCTGGTTCACCGGGCGCAGCGGATCCTCGAAAGCGATCCGCGCGCCCATCTTGTCGGTGTCACCTTCAGCGCCAAGGCTGCGGCTGAGCTCGATTCCCGCATCCGCGCGAAGATGCCCGGTGCCGGTCGCCGACTGACCTGCGGCACCTTCCATTCCCTGTGCAAACGGCAGCTCGAGGCCCGCGGCAAGAAGCTCAATCTCATTACCGGCTTGCGCCAACTGGATCTGGCTCGACACGCCTACAAGGACGTTGCTGCAGGCCTACCGGAAGGACCATCCTTCGACGAGGCCCTTGCCTACATCGAAGCAACGAAGGCAACTGTCGATCCCATACATGCGCCCAGTGATGCACTCAAGACCGAGGTCTATCACCGCTACCAGGAACTGCTCTCGCAAATGGGAGCAAACGACTTCGCGGACCTGCTCTTGCTGGCGGTGCAAGGCATGCAGGATGGCTCGATCAAACCCTACCCTGTCCAGTACATGCTGGTGGACGAGTTCCAGGATACCGATGCCGTGCAGTTACAGTGGGTCAAGGCCCACCTGCTCTCGGGTGTCGAAGTTTCAGTAGTCGGCGACGACGACCAGTCGATATTCGGGTGGCGTTCCGCGGCCGGGTATGCCGGAATAGAAGACTTTCGCCTTCACGCGAAGGCGCAGCTCATCACTCTGGACACGACCTACCGCTGCGCCCAGCAGATCATGGTGCCGGCAGCGCGACTGATCGCGCACAACCTCGAACGCATCCCCAAATCCCTGCGCACGAAGAACACGCGCGGCGGCGTCGCGGCCGTGCGGCGCTATGGAAGTCGCGAAGACGAGTTCGATGCGATCTTGGAGGCTGTGGCCTCTTCCCCGAACCCGGCCGACTGGGCCGTGCTCGCGCGCACGAACGCGCAGCTGGAGGCCCTTGAGGGCCACATGTCGCAGGCCGTGCCGGTAGTGCGCAGCGGCGGCACATCGTTCTGGGACTTGCGCGGGCCGGCGCTGTTCCTCTCCTTGTGCCGCAGCCTGGCCCTTGGCGAGATGGTGGGCATTGACGAGGCACTGCGGCGTTCGGGTGTTGGCGAGGAGGAGATCGAGCGCATCCATGTGCAATGCCGCAGCAAGGAGGCCGGCGCGGCACGACGATTTGCCTTCGCCGAAGCAAGGCCCAGGACGAGCCATCCCGTCGGTCGCCTCCAGGATTACCTGCAGCGGTGGATGCGCACTTCCACAGCCAGGGACGCGGACCTGACACCGACGCTGCTCGGGATCGCCCACTACATCAAGTCCCACGTCACGCTCTACAAGCGCCGCTCCGAATTGGATCGCGAAATGGATAACCGCCGGCTGGATCGGTGCGTGGACTCGCTCAAGAGAATCCCTGGCACACTGGTGCAGCGGCTCAACCTGATCAGCCAGACGCAAGAGAGCGCGCAAGATAACGCGGCGCGCCTCATGACACTGCATGCCTCGAAGGGGCTGGAGTTCGAGAATGTGTGGATTCTCGGCGCCGAGGAAGGAAACATCCCCTCCTCTGGCGGCGATCGCAGCGAGGAGCGGCGGCTCGCCTATGTCGGCATGACTCGGGCCAAGAGCCTGTTGATCCTCTCCTACGTCGTCAGCACCGATGCCGCGCCGTCGAGCTTCCTGGCAGAAGCCGGCCTGGCCTGATCGAATCGCCGGCGCGAAAACACGAAAGGGCCGCCCGATGGGCGGCCCTTTCACTGAATGCATCGGACGCACGCGGGCTCAGGCTTGCGCCATGCTTCCCGGCGAATCTTCCCGCGCTTGCGAGGAGGTGAGGAGGCGACGCATCGCGCGCTCCTCCCAGGCCTTGCGCACGTGCCAGCGCCGCATGCCGTCCGCGCCAGCAAGGCTGACGGGGCAACACGCAAGCGACCGCGCCCGGCGGAAGTGCTTGACCCAGTACCAGTGCGAGGTCCAGGCCTTCTCCAGCACGCGGCCTCCCCGATGTGGAACAGGGTGCGCGCCGCATTCGGTCATGATGCACACTCCTGCGAAGCGTCGGCATCCTGCGGGGCTTGTGAGTAGGCATCCTGAAGCCAGCGTGCCGCCGCTGCGGCGCCATCCGGCCACAAGGCCAGCGAGCCGTCCAGAAGACCCATGGCCACGTGCGTGCCGTAGGGTTCGGCGATCTCGTAGGCGAACACGCCATCGTCATACTGCGGCATTGCGTGCAGGAGGCACGCGAATTCCATGCAGTGCTCGACGAAGCCGATGTGTCCGTCCCACTTGGCGAGATCGGGCATGACGCCCCATTTCGCAGCGTTGTGTCTCCCACCGACAAGCGCGATCTGCACGCCGAAGGCGAAGTACGCGTCGTCGATCGGGTCCCGCCTGGCTTGCATGTGTTCCTGAAGGCACTGGACGAGTTCGAGCGCCGGGTGGCTGTGGTCAAGCCCGATCACAACGGGATTCGTGCCCGGGAAGTAGCGACGGCAATGCTCGATGACCGCGTGCGGAGTGATCGGCACCATGCTGGTGTTGTTCTCCTCGCCACACGTATTGCACGCGAGATTGTCCTGGGTCGAACCCAGCGTCCACTGCTGGATGGTCGCATCCCAGTATGCGGTAGCGTCCCGGGCGACATTGGCACTGCCGCACTTCATGCAGCACACGACAGAGGGTGAATCGGTCATGGGAACCTCCTTGGTTGGATGGCGGCGCGCCTTCGCCAGTTGGCGAGGGCGCGGTAGTCATCGGGAATGGATCGTCACCGTCGCCGGCGGAAGGCCGACGTGGTGAAGAGAAGGGCTGTCCGCGGACGCGGACAAAGGGAATGGCTGGCTATGACCCCCAGCGTGGGCGTTGCACGCAGCGCGTGCAGGAATCACGAAACGGTTCCGGCATGGAGCTGTCCATGCCGCAACTTTCTCGCAACAGGGTGCGGTGAGGCGCCAGGAAGAGTCCTGGCGCCTCACGCAACGGTTGGTGAAGCCTCGGGGTTCACGCGCGTGGCGTTACCCGCATGCGCTTGCTCCGCAGGCCCCACAGGTGCTGCAGCCCGATGCGGTGTAGACGGCGTAGGCGCCGCAATCCCCGCACAGGCCTCCTTTTGGCAGATCCTTCGCAGGCTCGGCCACCGTCTCGGCGACCTCGACCAGCGCCGGCGAGCCCTCAGCCTCCATCCCGAGCGCCCGGCAACGATGCAGGAGCAGCTCGGCAATGTAGGCCACGGTCGACGGGAAGAAGGCGGACTTCTCCTGGCCAGGAACCGGCGCCAGGAACGAGCCGTTGACCTCCTCCGTCGAACGCAGCTGCTGCAGCTTGCGAAAGACCCATTCGGCTTCCACCACCTGCAGATCCAGGCTCACGATCTTGCACAGGCCATCGAGCGAGCGCGGATAGCGACCCGCCAGCCACAGGCTCAACGGCCGGCGTTTGCCGGTCGGCAAGATGACTTCCTTCACGAACAGCGTGAAGTCATCGCCCGTGGACGGGTTTGCGATGTCGACATACCAGCTCAGTCCGCCATCGCCCGTGGTCTTGGGCTCGCGCCTGGACAGCAGGGCATCGAGGATCGGAGTGCCCTCCTTCGCCTCGAATGCACCCAGTTCCTCGCAGCGGTACAGCACCAGCCGCGCGAATGCGGCCACCTCGCTGGGGACGCGAACCAGCACGCCGTCCGGCATGGTCATGTCGAACGGTTCGCCCGGACACTCGGCCAGCGATTCCAGCTTGCGCCGGAGCCAGCCGCGGTCGGACGAGCGCATGTCCATCGACAGCGACCTCGCGATCGCCGTCAGGCCACGCGGTGCCTCGCCGATGGCCCACACCTCGAAGGGATGGGCCACGCCGTTCTGGATGTGCCCGATGACCACACCGAAGCGATGGTCCGGACTCTGGACCATGTAGGTCCACGCAGGGTTGCCGACTGCCAGACGCGGGCGCTTGGCCCAACGCAGACTGGCCGTCAGGGGCTTGGGGACGTCGACCAGGCGCAGGCGCCGGTCGGCATCGTCGCGGTAGGACGGCGAAACATCCGCCGTTGCCGCAGGGGCGTCCTCGGGCTTTACAACCGAGTAGCCTTTGATCTTCTTCGCAATCGCGATCATGTTGCTCTCCTGGGGAGGAGCCTGTGTCAGGCTCCTCCCGATGTGGACTCAGAGGCGTCCGTAGTACCCCTCGCTCAGGGCGTCGTAGAGGTTCGCGGCCGAATGGGTTTCCCCCTCGTACTCGATCTCCTCGTTGCCCTTTGCGCGCACCTGCGAACCATCCTCAAGCTCGAAGACGTATTCGGTGTTCGCCAGATCCTTCTCGCGCACCAGGACACCCTGGAACGCTTCGGGATTGAAGCGGAACGTGGTGCACCCCTTGAGCCCCTTGTCGGCGGCGTAGAGGTAGAGGTCGCTGAAGTCCTCGAAGGCGATGTCAGTGGGGACGTTGCAGGTCTTGGAAACCGACGCGTCGAGCCACTGTTGCGCCGCGGCCTGCACATCGATGTGCTGGTGCGGCGTGATGGTGTCGGCCGTCGAGAAACACGGCGGCAAGGTCTCGGGTGTCGCGTCCGGATCGACCAGCTCGCGGTATGCGAGGAGCTCGTAGCTCATCACATCCACCTTCTCCTTCGTCTTGCGACCCTCGCGGATCACGTTGCGGGAATACAGGTGGGCGAAGCTCGGCTCGATGCCGTTACTGGCGTTGTTGCCGAGCGAAAGCGCGATCGTGCCGGTCGGCGCGATGGAGGTGTGGTGCGTGAAGCGCGACCCATAGGTCTCGAGGTCGCGCACCAGGTCCGGTTCCACGCTCGCCAGCCGTTGCATGTAACGCGAGTATTTCGCGTGCAGCACTCGGCCCTGGATCGTGTCGCCTTCCTTCCAACCATCGCGAATCATCTCCGGCCGCTTGCGCAGCATCGATGCCGTGACGAGGAAGGTCTCCATCAGCAGCGGCGCGGGACCTTTCTCCCGCGCCAACAGGACGCCTTGGCGCCAGCCTTCCACGGCCATCGCACGCGTGACGCTTTCGGTGAACTGGAGCGATTCGGGCGAGCCGTAGGCGTGACCCAGCATGGCCAGGGTGGAGCCAAGCCCCAGATACCCCATGCCGTGCCGACGCTTGTTGAAGATCTCGCGTCGTTGCGCTTCCAACGGCAATCCGTTGATCTCCACCACGTTGTCCAGCATGCGCGTGAAGACGGCAACGACCTCGCCGAACCGCTCGAAGTCGAACCTCGCCTCGCTGGTGAACGGGTCGAGCACGAACCTCGTGAGGTTGATCGATCCGAGGTTGCAGGCGCCGTTCGGAGGCAGAACCTGCTCTCCGCATGGATTGCTGGCGATGAAGGTTTCGCACCACCAGTTGTTGTTCATGTCATTGGCCTCGTCGATCAGGAGGAAGCCGGGCTCGGCGTAGTCGTACGTCGAGGACATGACCAGGTTCCACAGCTTTCGCGCCGGAATGGTCTTGTAGACCTTGCAGGCGACCTCACCGCGATCGTTTACGGTGTAGTCGTCCTCGGTCACCGGCCAGTCGCGCCAGATGACCTGCGTCGGATCACTGAAATCGATCTCGCCCTTTTCCGATCCCATCACCGGGAAGACCAGCGGCCAGATCGCATCCTTGCGCACCGCATCGATGAAGCCCTTGGTGATGAGGAGCGAGAGGTTGAACTGACGCAAGCGTCCCGCCTCGCGCTTGGCTCGGATGAAGTCGGCGACGTCGGGATGGGCAATGTCGAACGTGCCCATCTGGGCGCCGCGACGGCCGCCGGCCGACGCAACCGTTGCGCAGACCTTGTCGAAGATATCCATGAACGACAACGGTCCCGATGTCGAGGCGCCCGCACCGGAAACGTACGCGCCACGCGGGCGAAGCGTCGAGAAGCAGTAGCCGATTCCGGCGCCGCTCTTGAGCGTGATGCCGGCGTCTACCGCCCGCTCGAGAATGGACTGCATCGAATCGTGCAGGTTCTCCGAAACGGTGCAGTTGATCGTCGTGGTCTTGGCCTTGTGCTGGCTCGCGCCGGCATTGGACAGGATCCGGCCGGCCGGCACGGCGCCCTGGCGCAGCGCCCACAGGAACCGCTCGTTCCAGTGTTCGCGTACGTCGGGGTTCTCGACCGATGCAAGGGCCGTTGCGACCCGCTGCAAGGTGTTGTCGACGGTGTGGTCAATGACCTCGCCCGTCTTGGTCTTGAGTCGGTACTTCTTGTCCCAGATGTCCCAGGACGCCGGCTGCAAGGGCAGCTCGGTGACCACCGCGGACGTGTGTGCCTCGGTGGTCTTGCTTGCTTCAAGCATGATCTCGTCTCCTTCAACAGCCCCGACCACCGGGGCTTTCCCAAGCCCCCGGGTGCGAGGGCTTCGGAAGGCCCAAGTGATTGGCCGATTGCGTGAATCGTCGACGAGAGTTCCCCACCGTGAGGTAGGGAAACCTCACGACGTGGGTGGGGTGGTTTCGGCCTGGAGGCCGGAACAACCGCTTGCGCGGTGTGCAGAACAAGCCGGCATGCAACGCGAAGGGCGGGAAGCGCCACGCGTGGCTGGATATGCCGACGGGAGGAATCCGAGCGACCCCGAAGGCGCGCGTCGGTCTTGCAGGAGCGGCTGGCAGCCGCCGGTACAGCGACCTGTCTGCGGGGACAGGAACGGCCTCGTTTATCGAGCGGGCCTCGTCGCTCAGATCCAGAGGGCCGTGCGATGCACGGGCTTGCCTGGAGGATCGCCTTGGAAGCTAGCGCGTTGCCGGGGCGACGTCAAGCCGATGCGCCTGCTTGGTCGCGAACAGGCCCGGCTGGCCCAGGCGTTTTGCAGCAACTCGGCCAGCACCCAGTGCGGCCCGCGACGGCGCATCAGCTTGGCAAGGCCTTCCTTGTCCACTCGGAACCATCCTTGCGGACGTGCGGAATTCGTGCGCGGCGTCGAGGTGCCGGTTTCGATTGCATCCACCAATGGAGCCTCCACTTTCATTCAATTGGCCGCGTGCGCGGTTCATTCGAGGGCCATTGACCGACGAGAATCGGGTCGATCTCCTCCCCGAACGCTCGCGCGAGCTTGCGAACCATCTCAGCCAGCCTCGCGTAATCGTCCGGAAGTTCCCGCGGCAGCAGTTTGCGTGGGAAGCGCCAGGCGCTGTTCAGCAGTTGGCACTTCACGACGCGCGATCCGATGGAAATAGCCAGTACGCCGACCAGCTGCCCTTGCGCCAGCGGGGGCACGAACCATGCTCGGTTACTCATCACCCCACCTTTCACTGATACGCGCCAAAGCAAAGCAGGCTGCCATTTCAGTAGTACCCCTTCCGATCCAGCACGCTCTCGCTGGCCCATTCGCTGATGAAAAGGTTCAGCGCCTCGGCAAACGCCTCCGGCACGTAGAGTTTCATTTCGCGGTGGAACATCACCGCCTCGAAATCGCGCCCGATTGCAATCCGCTCGCGGGACCGATATTCCATGCCGGACCAAAGGAACGTGTTCAGCCCTGACATCCATTTCGCGCAGATCTCGGCGTTCTCGGGCTGCGTCAGCATGACCTCCAGCGCCTTGCTGGTCGATTGCCCCCACCCGCTTTCCAACCGTTTGTTGCCGCGCGTGACGTAGGCGTCACCGGGATAGATGGCGTGCACCAGTTCCACCTTTCCGCGAACAAGCCTCGGCGCGGCGCCGCGGTACAGGTCAAACCTGCGCACCAGCGTGTTCGCGGCGTCATTGCACTGCTGCTTGCGCCAGGCCTCGGGCTGGTACTTCTCGAAGATGCGATCGAGCGCCCACGAGGCGTTGAAACCCTCCCACCACTCCCGATCGCTCCGCGTGTGGCGGTTGTAGCGGTCCTTGGCGGTCGAGTAGTCGAACTCCAGCGAGTTGGTCGTGATGGGAAAGTCCACGCCGGGAACCGCCAGTTCAAAGCGGGCGCGTTGGACCAGCACTTCGACCAGGTTGGATGCCAGCGTTTGATAGATCGACGACCCGCGGTAGCTGGACAGCATGTCGTGAAACAAACCTTTCGCACCGCAACGCGGATCGGTGCCATCCCCCAGGAACGTCGGGATCGCATCGAAGGCATCGAAGGCCTGCACCAAGGCCGCGTCCAGTTCGCCGGCCAGCGATACCAGCTGCTGACGGGGTTCGGACTGGCCTGTCGCCTGCGGGCCGCAGCCGTCGGTTTCGCACGTGGAGGTGTGTTCCTGCATGGGATCCCCGCTTCGATGGATTTCCACTAGCCTCGCATACCCGCTCGCGGCTCGAAGATCGCGAACATTCAGCCGTTCTCGCACAGGTCCAGCTGCCCTGCCTCCTTCCGCGTCAAGCGCTTCCTCTCCGCGCACCAACTCTTGAAGGCGGAGCTTGCAGCGATGTGAAGGCCTTCGCTTTCGTGCAAGACGGCGTTGTGGAACGCCTCGTAGAACTCGTGGTTGTGCCCGTGCGATCCGGACGTGTCGCAGTCATGAAGGTACTCGTGCAGCATGACGTTCATCAGATCCTGGAATCCCGACAGCCCGCGCTTTGCCATGGCGCACGCATGGAATCGGTTGATCGCGATGAATTCCCGGCCGTCGGTGAGTGCGATGACGCCCGTGTCCTTGGCAAGGTGAACTTCGCGAGCGGAGGGATTGTGTTCCCCGTCGCTGCTCTCCTTGATGGCTTTGCGAACGTGATATTCATTCCGGCGCAGCACGCGCAGGATGATCTTCTCGTCCTTCGTCAATTCCTGATTCGCAACGACTTGAAACTGCAGCTTGCGGAACCCCGTGCACTCGGCAACGCTGTTCTTGACTCTCGATCGCAGTTCTTCCCACAGAATTTGGTAGCGCCCCTGCCGCTCTACCGCCCAACCGTTCCAAGATGCGTGGTCATCGCATCCTCGAACTGTTCCTTGGCGTGCTGGCCATCGTCGGCCTGGAACACCATGGTCGAGGCCTCATCGTCTTCCGGGACGCGACCCGATACGGCGAACCACTTCATTGCAACCTCCCCATGCCGGCGCTGGCCGCTGGATCACGAGCCACTATCCGGCACCATGGGGCGGTGCAAAGTTCACGCAGGTTTTGCTTCTCCTTCTTTCATGTTCCTCGTCAGGATCGAGGAGACCGCACCCTCGTGGCGCCAATCCTCGATGTCCTCGTGTTCCTCGATCACGAGCCGATCGAGCCATACCCGCTCGATCCCGTCGCCAGAGGTCTCACGCCCCAGCACGCGCGCCGACCGCCTGCGACGCCCGCCTCGCACAAGCCAGGCCAGGCCCTCCTCGAAATCGATCCGGTACGGCCTCATCGTCGCCTTCATGCCGTCAGCGCCTCGCGCAAACTGTTGCGGTCCCCGTAGCCGCGACGCTCAGCAAGATCCGCAACGAAGGATTCAAGGATGCGATCCAGGTGCAAGAACTCGTCCTCGCTGTATTCCGGCTCGAGGAAGTCCACCGCAGCGTCCATCGAATCGGCTTTCATTGCGGTCATCTGTGCCTGGTAGTCGTCGATGGAGCCGACGAGGTTGAAGAACTCGACCTCGACCTTCCGTGTCTGTTGCGGACGCACTGCACGACCGATGCACTGGCGCTCCTGCGTCGCTGTCCACGAACGCGTGGCGAACACGACCCGGTCGGCCTGGTACAGGTCAAGGCCGGTCTGGGCCACGCCTGTGGAGGCCACCAGCACGCGAGCATCGCCGTGCCGGAATTGCGCGTTCAGTTCATGCGTGCGCGCCTCGATCGCCTTCTGGCCATGCAAGGTCACGCACTCGACCTGGCGGCTTCGCAGCTCGCGGGCGATGCGCTCGGCCAGATCGGGGCTGTCCACGTAGCACAGGATCTTGTGGCCGCCCACGGCCAGTGCCTGGCAGCGATCGATGACGGCGCGCTGCTTGCTGGTCAGCGGCATGTAGGGGCCTGCAAGGCTCCGTTCGCCGACCACGTGTGGCGCGTTGCAGGCGCGCTGCACAGCGCCGATGCGCGCAAGCAAGGCGACCAGGTTGATCGAGCCGCCGCGCGCGCCGGCCGCCTCCTTCTCTCGCGCATACCAATCCGCGAAGTCTTCGGCGACGGTGAGGTAGTGCGCAAGATGGGCGTCGTCCCACTCGACCGGGATCGTGCGCACGTGCACTTCGGGCATGCGGAAATGGCAGGCAACTTCCGGCTCGGTCGCAAGGCGACGCTTCATCAGCGGTGCGACCCAGTGGCGGAGACGATTGAGGTTGCGGACCTTGGGAACCTGCCGCTTGGCACCCTTGCGCAGTCCGTCCTCGAACTCGCGCGTGACCCACTCGAAGCACAGGAACGAGGATGAGAATTCGTCCATTCCGCGCGGCACGAACTTCATGCTTCTCAGGTTCCGGGGATGCAGGTAGGGCCGGCGAAGGCCGAAGGGCTGGAGTACGGTGCCGTCACCGCCCGCCCATGCCAACAGCGGAAGGAGGTCTTGCACGTAGTTGGCCATCGGCGTGCCGGTCAGCGCGTAGCGCCGGCGGGGCGAGAGCATGCGCACCGCACGGGCCTGCTCGGTGTCCGCGTTGCGCAGCAGGTGAGCCTCGTCGCAGCACACGGTGGCAAAGCGCCGACGCAAAAGCGCGGCATAGGTGCGCCGGCCAGCGCCCGTGCATACCGGTCGCCGCAACCGGTTGTAGGTGATCAGGTTGATCTTGCGCAGCGCGCGGCAGTGCTCGGGCGTGCGGATGACTTGCCACACCGCCGGATCGACGCCGGCTTCGCGCAGCTTGTCGATGAACTCCTCCAGCAGGTGCGGCTCGACGAGGATTGCGTTGTGATCGCCGCCCATCAGGCACAGCGCGATGGCGATGCGCGTCTTGCCGGTGCCCATCGACGCTGCATCCACCGCGCCACGGGACATGCGCAGCTCGATCACATCGTTGCGCTGAAAGCCCCACGAGGCGACGCTGTCGGCGCCGGTTTGCGCCGCGCGACAGCCGATGGCATGAGCCAGGGCGGGAAAGCGCGTCACGCGGCTTGGATGCTGCTCGCGCCAGTCCCCTTCCCCGGTCGCATCCAGACGCGTGAAGTCGGTGTCGATTTCACATTCCTGCACGATGGCGTGCTGGCCGTCCTTCTCGATGCGATAGGCGCCGCCGTCCTCGGGCTGGAGCGTGTAGACCTCGCCCGGCCGGAGAATGGGCGAGCCGAACACGCCGCGCTGCAAGGGGCGCTTTCGCAGGACCTGCACCTGGATGGCTCGGATTACATCAGGCGCACGGGTCCAGTGGCCGAAGGGCGTGGCCTCGCGCAGGTTGCGCCGGTGGCGACGGCGCAAGAACCCGACCAGCCCCGGATCGACCTGCGGTTCCCCGCCCGCCTCACGGATCCGGTTGGCCACGCCTTCAAGCGCATTGAGCGGATCGGATTGGGCCAGCAGCACCTCAAGGTCCAGGCAGCCTTCGCCGGCGTAGCGCACGCCGGCCGGATAGCGATGCTGGTCGCTGTGGCGAAGCCGTGCCCGGTACAGCGCATTCAGGACCTTGGCCTTGGTCAGCGCGCAGTGCATCTGCAGGCCGATCCTGCGCCCCGCCTTGACCAGTCGAACGGTGCGATCGCCTGTTACCTCGCCTTCGATGGCGGGCGCATCCTCGCCGCACTCCACGCGGCGCAGGGCCGGTGCGCGTTCGGCGATGGTGGGCAGTTCCAGCTCCAGCTCCGGCGCCGGCGCGTCCAGTACCGCGCTCTCGATCGATACCGCACGGGATGTGCCGGGCGGTCCGAACACCAGCACGGCCGTGTCCACGTTCGCGCCTTCGGCGTTGAAGGCATCCGAGGGCAGGCGAAAGGCCGCGCGAAGGCGCCGCGCGAGGGCCGGGTCCGGCGAGCTGCACACGGTGTCGGCATAGGTGCGAGGAAGCAGCGCAATGACGACGTCGGCGGCCTCCAGAGCCTGATGCAACGCGTAGGCGTGCGAGAGGCATGACGTGCGAGCCCCGTGCACGCCCCAGGTCGTGCAGGCGTAGGGCGCGAGGTGTGGCGACTGCAGGGTCAACGAGAAGGGCGGATTGATCAGCGCCAGGCCGAACCCCTCCGGGCGCACGGACTGCATGCCGCATCCGGCAACCGCGCACTCGAAGCCAGCCTGGTCCAGGGCCTGTTCCAGCCTGCCGGACAGCGCATCATCAACCTCGACCGCGCCAATCCAGTGCCGATCGGGATGGGCGAACTGGAGCAGCCGGCCGCTGCCGGCGCTGTTGTCCAACACCGCGATTTTCGAGTCGGGATGACGCGCAAGGGCGCGCTCCATCGCAGGCCGCGCCAGCGCCCACATCCAGCGCGCCACCGGCGCCGGCGTGAAGAACTGGCCCAGGTGCTCGCGCCGCGCAGCGTGGAGCTCAGCGAGCGTGCGTACCCTGGGGCGCGCCTGCCCTCGACTGGTCAGGCTGGCCAGCGGCTCGTACCAGGCCTCCTGCATGTCGCTGTCCGACCGCGCAGGCTTGCGCCGGCGTGGCCGCGAGGACGGGGCGGACGAGGATCTGGAAGGAATCGTGGCAGCAGGTCGCATCACCGGCTCAGTTTCACGTGGCGCCGGTTCCTGCAAAGTTCGCGCGCAATTCATCGCCGCGCGTGTCACGCCCGCTTGGCGAACTGCGAGATCGCCACCCACGCAGCCACGCCCATCAGCAAGATCAGCAGGGGCGGGATGCTGGCGGGCAAATGGAAGGGCGCGATGAACAGGTAGAGGATCACCGGTGGGACGTAGCGCACCACCAGCTGCGCGAAGTGGAAGCCATGGGGCGAGGTGCCGCCGAAGGTCGAGGTCTTGATCTTGCGGCTGACCCAGGCATCGTTGAGTGCGCCGGCGGCCACCAGCAGCAGCAACGGCAACCAGGTCGCAGCCACCGACAGTCGCAACACGACCAGCATCACCAGCACCCAGAGCGCATCGGCACGCGCGGCTGCCCAGGCGTTGAATCGCCCGGACATCTCCGCGCTCGGATCCGCCCGTGTGTCCGGCTGCGACAGCAACCCGCTGTAGGTGCGATCGACCAGGCCGGTCTTCACGAAGGCGCGATGGAACCAGCGCAGCGCGCGGTCCTCGATGCGCTCGTTGGTGCGGGTGGCGAAGAAGGCCTGGTTCGATGCTCGCTCGGCCGCGACCTGTTCGCGCAACCAGGCATCGGGCGCAAGCAGGATTCCGGCGAGCAGCGTCAGCGCCGTGACGAGCGCAATCCACCATCCTGGCGCATGGCCACTCGAGCGCGCCATCAGTCGACCCAGTGTCCCTTGAGGACGGCGGCTTGCACGAGTGGCAGGTCGGCCGGTTCCACGATGCGAAGGCACAGGCCCGCATGGAACGCCCGCGGCGCGTACAGCGCCGGCGCGGCGTCCGAGAGCGGGCGCGAAAACAGTTGCGGGTGATCGCGCAACCACTGGCCAATGGGCGGGGAGTCGAGCGGGTCCCAGCGATCACGCCCGTAGCCGATCTCCATTTCGAGCAAACGGCAGCCGTAGCTCAAGGCGCGGAGGAGAAAGGCGCGCGTCATCGTGGATGGCACCTTCATGGCCTTGACCGCCGCGATCAGGGCCTCGCGCAGGAGCCTGTCGAGGAAGGGTTGGTCATCGGAAGGGTGCGCGGGCAGGCGCGTGACGTACCAGGCCAGTCGCAGCGAGGCGCGCTCCAGACCAGGCTCCATCTCGAAGACGGTCCTGGCCGTGCGCTCGAGACGGATGGCCTCGAGCGCGCCGAGCAGGATCGCGCGCGCATCATCAGGGGGGTCGATCAGCACAGGAGCCGTCGTCAACAGGTTCATCATCGCGGCATTCACGCGCCCTGCCCCTCCGGTTCGTCCAGCACGATCGGAATGCGACCCTTGAGGATTCGTCCTCCCGACACCTGGGCGAAAAACTCCAGGTTCGGCAGGCAGCCGAGGACTTCCGCCTCCACCAGCGGCACCTGCGTTTCCTTCATCGATTCCTGGATGCGGTAGCCAAAGGCGAGCGGGTCTTCGGTCTTGGCATCGGTGGCCTGCGAATACTCCAGGTGGCGCACGTACCCTTTCGGGAACTGCTCGGCCAGGTACTGCTGCGTGCCGCCGTCGATCGTGCGCAGGATGATGCGGATGTTGAGGTTGCCGAGCACCATGCGCGCCTTTGCCTCGGAGCCCACGCGGGCCGCGAAGTCGGCGAAGGTCTGGGTGGCAATGACCAGGCGAAACAGCGACCCGCCGGATTTGTTGAGAAGCTGGATCAGCTTGTCGCTGACCAGCTCGGCCGCCTCGTCGATGACGAGCGTGACGGGCTTGATTTCCTCGCCATCACCCTCGCCGTAGTTGTAGCGATCACCCGACACCGCGGTCAGGTCGGCGGTGAACATCGAGCCCAGCGCAGAGCCCACCATGTTGTCGGAGAGCGAATCCAGGCCGAGGTAGGCGGCTTGGCCGTTGCGAATGACGCGAGCGAAGTCGGTGATGGGCCTGCGATCGGTGAGGTCCTCGGTGTCCGGCGAGAGGAGGTCGCCAAGCGCGCCGGCCGTCAGCATCGTCAGCACCGGGGTCAGCGAGGCGAGCATCTTCTGCTGATGCTGCTTGTCGTGCTTGAACACCGACAGCAGGCCGTTGAGCGCGGTATTGGGCCAGCGGTGCTGCACCACGTCCACGTAGAAGGCGTCATAGCCGGCCGCAATGTCCCGGTCGTTCCTGCGCGACTTGATGAAGGGCTTGGCCTGCTCCTTCCAGTCCGGCACGCACTTCTCGAAATGCGCCTCGCAGGCACGCACCACCAGCCACTCCGGTCCGTTGTCGACGAAGCGGGCAATCTGCTTGATGGTCGGCTTCATGCCGATCATCAGCATGCCCTCGCACAGGTGCGTCATCACGCTCATGGCGTGCGCAGAGAACGGATCGGTGCCGCCGTCGTTGCCGATCAGCGCCGCAGGCCGCGAGGCGAGCTCGGTGGCGCGATTGAAGTTCTTCAAGGGGTCGATGCGCCAGCTCTGCTCCGGGAAGGCCGGGTGCACGAAGATGAAGTCGTTGGGCCTGCCCACTGCCGCGCAGGCGTTCTTCACCGTGTCGCGCAGCCCCTTGTCCCCCTTGGGGTCCCACACGATCACCGGCTCGCCGCGTCGGATGGCCTGGGTGATGATGGTGTCCAGGATGCGCGTCTTGCCAGCGCGAGTGGTGCCCACCAGCAGCATGTGGCCGGCCGTTTGCTCCAGCGGAATCCAGATCGGGACTTCCTCGCTCTTGCCGATGCCGTGGATCCAGGGTTTGCCCATGGCCTTCCCGTTGGCATCGTCGGCGGGCGCCAGGCCCTTGGGGTCGCTGCGCAAGAGCTGGTGCACGAGTTGGGCGTGTTCTTGCGTCCACTCGAAGCCGTAGCCGAGGAACATGCGCTCACCCTCGCCTTTCGTCTGCTCGATCAGTTCTGCGCGAGACGTGAAGCTGACCGGCGTACCGGCGAGGTTGCGCTGCATGGTCCACAACCGCGCGGCCGCCACTGCGCGAAGGGCGGCAAATCCGAAGCTCGCGATGGCGAAGGCGGTGAAGACCCACGTGTTGGCGTTCATTGACGCCTGCAACAGGAGCGCGCCCGCGCATACGGCCATCCAGATGGCTACCGACTGCAGCTCCCAGATGGGGCGGAACGGATCATCGAACTTGAATACCTGGTCACTCATTTTCCCAGGGCCTCCACGGTCAGGCCCGTCTCGGCCATGTCGAGGTCGAGCCGATAGGTCGCATTGAGCCGGAAGCGTGCGCCGGTCCAGATGCTTCCGGCGTCTTCCTCGTACATCTCGAGGTAGGCATTGGCGCCGCCCGTGAGGTGCTTGAAGATCCAGAACGGAACCTTGATCCGGTGCATCTTGCAAAATTCCTGCATCGCGCCCGGCCACTGGGCGGGCTCCGGATACGCGCCGGACTCGCGCGACAACAGGTATGCCTGGAAGGCCATGCGCACCCATGGGGACTCGTCGGCCACCGCTTCCTTGCGATCGGTCAGGTGCTCGGCCACCTCGCTCCCGATGAACGGTCCCCACGGAATCGCCTTGCCGCCGCGTGCGGCCAGCGCCACGCCGGCCGGCAGCAGTTTCTGGAACACGCTCGACACCTCGGCGGCGAGCTTGACCGCGGTTACCGGTCGCGTACCGACGTCAACGCTGACGGTGGCGCGATTGGGCGTTGCCGCATCGCGCACGGTCCAGCCGCGCTTCTCCAGCAGCCCTACCAGTTCGCGCTCGGGGATGCCGAGATCCTTGAATCCGTCCGGATAGCGGATGAAGGCGTGGCCGTCCTTCTCGAGGATGTCGCGCCCGTCCTTGAGCACGCCATCGCGCACGCGCTTTGCGATGGAGATCAGGAACTCGCCATCCGGGCGATGCTGGATGAACCATCGCTCCGCCTCCTCGGGCGTGCCCGGCAGCCCCGGTGCGCGCGTGACGGACAAGGTCTCTTCCATCTGAAGATCCCGCACGTCGCGTTCCTCGCGCCGATCACGGAAGCGTTCGCCTCCTTCCCCTTCGGAGGGGGCATCGTCCTCGTCGACCTCTTCCGCGGTTTCATCGGGCACCGGTGGCGGGGACATGGTGACTGCGCCGCCGATGTCCATGGCGTCGCCGTCCGAAGCCAGCTCGGAAGGGTCCGGTGGCAACAGGTCCGGCTGGCGGACCTTGCGCGCTTTCGTGGGTTTGCGCTGCGCGGGTTTGCTGGAGGTTGCAGCCTCCGCCCCCTGGGTTGCCTCATCCTCTTCCGTGCCGGCCGGTTCGGACGCGGAGGGTGGCTCGATCGAACGCGTGATCGGCGCGCCGTTTGGCATCTTGCCCACGGTCACGGCCGGGTTGCCGTTGGAATCGAGCATCGTGACCGCCACCGGCGTCGGCGGGATCATCGCGCTCGGGATCACGTCGTCGCGCATGAACCGAATCGCGTGAACCGGCACGTCCGTCGGCGCGCCGCGGTGGTCCAGATGGAGCCTGGCGCGCCAGGTGTAGAAGGTCTGGCCGTTGGGGAAGATGTTGGGTTGGATGTAGCCGTGGTCGGCCAACACCTCCAGCACGCTCTGCGTTTCAGCAGGCAAGGAGGTGTCGCCCTGCGCACGCAGGACCTCGATCGCCTGGCGGGCAATCTCCGGGTACATGCCGAACACGCCCTCGGTGGTGACCCAGACCAGCCCGCCCGGGACGTTGACCTTCCACTCTCCGCTGGCCAACTGGTCATGGATCGTGCGCACCAGGCGCGCGGCGAGGCTGCGCACACCGCCCTGGCCACTGGCCGCCAGGCGCGTGCGCGCGTCCGCCAGGTCCTTGGCCACGCTTGCGCTGTCCGCGGCAGTGATGATCGCGGCGACCTGGTTGCGCTGGTCGGTCGATCCACCCAGTGCCAGCAGCATCGCGTCGATCGCGACCTGCCCTTGGTGATCGGCCATCCATGCCATCGTCGCCGGCGGGATCAGCCGATGCACGGCAGCCGTCGTGAATGCCTCGTGACGCTTGTGGCGCGCACCTGGTCGCCAATGGAAGTAGTAGTGCTCGATCCCGTTCTCCACCAGCCAGTCGTAGAGACTGGCGGTGTGCGGGTTCCACATCCGCTCACCGGTGGGATCGACGGCACCGACGTCGACCAGCGGCTTGCCAAGGTCATGGGCCAGGCCTCCGAGCAGGCAGGCGATGCGGTAGCGAGGCTCCAGGCGCTTTCGCACGGAAGGCGGGAAGTCGAGCGCGAACACCGCCGATTCACAGCGGAAGGCGGCGTAGTAGGCGACCTCCAGTCCGTGCCGGAACATGCCGCCCGGTCCGCAGTGATGGTGGTTCTCCGAGCCAGGCAGGAGGTGCACGAAGGCGGCGTAGTTGCGGATCGCCGGCACGACGATTCGCTCGAAGTTCTCGTGCGAGAGCGCAGAGGCCTGGTGCAGCTCTCCGATTAGCGCGGCCTGGCTTTCCATCAGCACCTCGGGCGGCACCGCCGGCGCGGCGTCGCCGGCGTCCGGATAGGACGGGACCGGCTGTCCATGATGGCGAGGGCCGTTGCCTGGCGGGCGCACGGAAGCGACCGTGGCGGTGGCCGGCGAGGGCTCGCGCGGTGCGCTGGGCTGTTTCCGGAACCAGGTGAGAAGCGAATGGAGCACGGTCCGTTTCCGCAAAGGGATCGTCATGGGCAGTATGCGGTCGCGCCACGGACCCGATAGGTAGGAAACGAGCACCATTCGGCCCCGCTTTCCATTTTTCCGACCTCGGGAAAAAGAAGAGCCCGGCACGGGGGTAACGTGCCGGGCTCAGGTGCGCGGTGCGGATGGAATGGGCAACTGGGGAGGGGTGGCACTCCATTCCGCGTTCGCCCCTGGGGGAGTGGCGACGCGCACGCAACCGATGGGTCTCAGTAGGCACCCTCCGTCACACGCAGGCGGACCAGGGCCGAGGTCGCCCGGACGCTTCCCAGTTCCTGCGCCCGCTCATACCAGGCCACCGCGGTCGCCAGGTCACGCTTCACGCCGATGGCCAACTCGAAAATGCGCCCCATGTTCTCCGCCGCCACGCGGTTGCCCTCGGCGGCGGCCTGCTCGAACAGGCGACGGGCTTCGATCGGATCGTGCCGCACGCCATCGCCCGTCAGGTAGAGGAGGCCAAGGTTGGCGCGTGCGGCCGGGTGGCCAAGTTCGGCCGCCTTCTCCAGCAGCCTTGCGCCCTCGCGGAAATTGCGCCGGGCAATCTGGCGAAGGCCTTCCTCGTTCATCGTCTGCGCCTTGATGCGGGTGACCTCGTCCTTGTCCGACAAGAGCGTTCCCGCCGCGCGGTCCTGCGCCGATTCCAGGCGCGCCCTGTCGCGGCCGACGATCGCCGCGACGGGTGCATCGAGAGGGGCCGCGGTATCCGGCTCGGCCAGCAGGTCCTCCGTTCGCAGGACCTGACGCTGCAGGGCCGGCTCACTCACCGGCGTCGGCACCCGGATCGCCGCATCCACCGTCGAGGCGGTCGCGTACTCCAACGCTCCGGGCGCCAACTCCAACTCGTCGATGCGCGCATCGATCTCGACATCCGACAACCGAGCAAGCGGCACCGGCGACACCGCGAGATCCGCCGGTCGATCCAGCGGCGGCGCAGCATGCGTGACCTCGACCCGCGGTCGATCCAGGCGCTCCAGCTCCAGCGGCATCGGTTCCGGCATGAGGACCGGCCGCGCAGGCAGCTCGACGCGCTGGAGAAGGTCGAGCGCAAGCGCGATGCGCGAAGGCGGTGGCGCGCTGATCGTCACCGCCGGCGGCGCCGGCGCGTCCACCGTCGCAACCTGGAGCGGCGAATTGGCGACCTCGCCCTGCTCGTCCTTGCGCGCAACGGCGCGGCGCGGCTGTGCCGGGGCGAGCGTGGGCAGCTCGTGGAACAGCTGCGTTGCCCCCTGGTGTCCGCCATCGATCGCGATGGCCAGGTAATGGCGCAGCTCGCGCGAGCGCTCCGGGTTGGCTGCCTCGGCACGCGTGAGATCCGCGTCCAGTCCACCGGCGACCCAGAAGGCGGCTGAAGGGTTGCCGGCATCGGCCGCACAGCGCATGAAGCGATCCGCAAAGGCGAGGTTGCGCGGAGTCCCGCGGCCGATGAAGTGGAGGTACCCCACCTGCCAGCAGGCCTCCGCGTCGCCGGCGATGGCGTGGGGGGTCAGCAGCGCCAGGGCTTGACGGGCTAGTGCATCGTCATGGGTTTCCCGCGCTTCGCGTGCCAGCACGAGGCCCTGGTCGCGGTCACCGGCATCGGCGGCGGCAGCCGGTTGTACGTGGCCGGCGATGACTCCGGCGATGAACAGGGACAGGAGAGTGGGCTTCATGGCGCACGTTGGCAGTGGGCTTGCCTCCACTGTAGTGGCGCCGCGGCCGGTCGAAGGGGTGGAAACGAGCGCCAAATGGCCCCCCTTTCCGATTTCAGCCGTCTTCTTGAAGTCAGGCAATCGAGGGGAGCTTCGCGCCGCCGAAGGCCTCCCAGACCGGCAGCACTTCGTCCAGCAGGTCCGCCGTCAGCGGCACGCCGAACAGGAACGTCTTGTCGGCGCCGGACTGGGATTTGGAGCGGGCTCCAAGGTCGCCGGTGCCGCGCAGCTTGAGGTCCAGGCCCGACAGCACGAAGCCATCCGTGGTGGAGAGAAAGGCCATGACGCGCTCGCGCGCCTTGTCACTCATCGGCTCCGGTTGCAGCAGGTCGCAGAAGCCGTCGCCACCCTCCCGAGCCAGCCGTCCGCGCAACTGGTGGAGCGTGGGCAGCCCAAATCGATCCGGATGCACCACCACCATGTTGCGCAGGCCCCGGACATTGAGGCCGACCTCGACCACCAGCGTGCACAGGAGAATTCGGGCCTTGCCCGATTCGATCGCCTCGATCGCCTCGCGCTTGGCGTCGTTCTCGTCGTCACTGGTCACGCAACGGACCAGGCCGGGAAACTGCGCCTCCCATCGCGGAAACGCCGCCTCGATCGAGTGGCGGTCATCGACATGCCCCTTCTGCTGCTTCTTGCCCGTCACCTCGCGCTTGGGATAGACCACCACCACCGGCCGTCCCTGCTCGACCACGGAGCGGACGCCCTGGAAGAGACGGCGAAGGCCCGCCTCCCCTTCCCACAGGCGCGTGTGCAGGCGCTTGGGCTTGTGGGTCTGGCGAAGCTCCGAGACGGTGATGCGCCCGAACTTCATCAGCGCCAGCGTGCGCGGGATGCAGGTGGCCGACAGCTCCAGCAAATGCGTGCTCTGGCGCACGTAGTGCTCGCGTTGGGCAACGGCCCACCGCTGCTGCTCGTCGACGATGACAAGGGCGAACGTGCCAAGGTCGCGCGAGAGGACCGCGCTGGTGCCAAACACGACCTGCGCCTCCTCGTGGCCTTCCTCGGCGCAGTCGCCGGTGACCAGCGCGGTGGATACGTCCGGGCATGCCCGCAAGAACTCGTCCCGGAACTGCGCGCACAGTGGCACGTTCGGCACCATCACCAGCACACGGTTTCCCGGCTTTGCATCGACAACGCATCCTGCGATGACGCTCGCGGCATAGGTCTTACCGGTTCCCACGTCACCGGACAGCACGTGCCGGAGGGGCACGGGGCGCGCCAGGTGCGCTGCAATCTCGCGCACGGCGCGCGCCTGGTCCCCGGTCAGGGTGAACGGCAGGCGATCGATGCGCTGCTGGAGCGTGTGCAGCGGCATCGGTTCAAGCGAAGGCGTGTCCGATGCCGGCCGCAGCCGCATCAGCGCGGCAAGCGCGGCCAGTCGAAGGAAGGCCGTACGGGCCACTTGCGCGTAGCGAGGCGTCAGCGGCAGGTGCACCTGCTCGATGACCTGTTCCAGGTCCCAGCCCTCGCAGCCCACGCGGGCAAGGATGCGCTCGATCGGCGCAAGGTCACCGAGCGTGGTGCGCACGAACGCGCAGGCCTTGTCCAGGTGCTCGATGGCCGCACGAACCACCATCGCGCGCACGAGTGATTCGGGCAGACCGGTCTTGCGCACGGCATACACCGGCCGCACGCGCCCGTCGTACATCGGTTCGACGTGGGCCTTCAGCACCAGGCTGGTTTCATGCTTGAAGCTGCGCGCCTGCGCCAGCAGCAGGTGCGAGGTTCCGGGCACCAACAGCGCAGCCCATTGCTTCGGGTTTCCGAATGCAGTCGCGCGAAGCCGTGCACCGGTGACATCCGAGACCATGCAACTGGCGCGCGGCACACCCTTGGAGGCGGAGGTCGATACCGGGCTTTCCACGCGAAGCCGGATGGCGGCGGGTACATCGTCCGGAACGCACGCGGCCGGCAGGTCCGGCTGCGTCACATCCTCGTACCCGGAGGGCATCAGCAGCGCGCACTGCCAAGGCTCCTGGATTCCCAGGGCCTCCAGTGCGGCGAATGCCGCGTCACCCGACGTGCGCGCGGCGGCCTCAGTCATCCTTGCGCGGTTCGACCGCCTGGGTCCGATTGCCCTTGCGAATCCGCACGCGAAGGAAGCCCAGGCCCATGCCCGCGGCGAAGATCAGGAGGAACAGCGGGAGCAGGATCGTCAGTGCGGGGCCTGCGAGGATGCGGAGCGTTTCCATGTCGGGTCTCGTTTGCATGCGCAGCCGGCGCACGCGAATGCGCCGACTGCAATCAAGTGTTCGCTAGAACGGGACATCCGGAGACGAGGGGTCGGGGCCGAAATCCGCGCCACCGCCAGCCGGAACGTAGCCGCGATCAGCGCTCTCATACGCGTGCGGCGCAGGCGCCTGGCGCTGCGCACCATAGCTGTTGCCGTTGCCCTGCGGGCGACCATTGCCACGGGCCTGTTCTCGCGGTGCGGGACGATCGTAGCCGCCGCGCTGCGGCGCGCCCGTCTCGTCCGCGCGATCCTCGAAACGGCCGTTGCTGATGATCTGCAGGTCGCTGGCGACAATCTCGGTCGAGTAGCGCTCGATCCGGTCCTTGTCGGTGTATTTCGTGGTCCGCAAGGAACCCTCGATGAACACCTGCGTGCCCTTCTGCGTGTACTGGCCCGCAACCTCGGCCAGCCGGCCAAACAGCGCGACCCGATGCCACTCGGTGTTCTCGCGCTTCTCGCCGGTCTGCTTGTCCTTCCACGACTCGGTCGTGGCCACCCGCAGGTTCGTCACCATCGCGCCGGCGCCGGTGGTCCGGCATTCGGGATCCGCACCCATGTAACCGAGAATCTGCGCCCGGTTGAGACCACGACTCATAGCCTGTACTCCGTCTGATTCCTTAGAGAACCGGACCATCCGGTTCCAGTCCACGCTACCGCTGTTTTCGTCGCACCAAAGTCCGGAAACTTTTTGGCGCGCCCGTCTGCTACGCCCCCTTACATCGTCCCGACCATCTGGAACCGGCGGCGCGCGTCCCACATGGGAGGCGCTTGGCGCTCCCCTGCGACCTGCCGCGGCGCCTCGCTCTCCCACGGCGTAAAGCTTTCCTGTCTCTCACGCACCACCTCGTAGCCCTTCTTGATCTTGCTGGCGATTTTCTTCTCCGCGAAGGGAGCTGCGGAACCCTCCCAGGTGCCAAGCACGTTCATTTGCCCTGTCGATCCAGCCCGCCCCCACTCGGCCACCAGCGCCTGACAGCCGTTCGGCAGGTTCACGACATGCAACCGGTAGAACTTGCGGTCGCGTCCGTCCAATCGATAGATCAGCTCCGCCCACGTTGGATGCCTGGCGTCCAACAGCCCCGCGCGGGCTTGTGCCTGCCGGATCGCACAGCAAATCCGCTCGGGCGTCACGGTCATGGCGAGAGCGCCTGCGCTTCATCCGCCAGCAGTCCGCGTGACTCGCAGGCTTCGCGTGACTCGATCGACAACGTGCGCGCCTCTCCCTGTGCCGACAGGCACGCACGCGCCTCCTCGGCCTCGCGCCAAGTCGCTCCGCTCGCAACCACGGCCGGAGCCTTCATCGCATCCGCCACCACCATCCATCCCGCCGCCCGCTGGCCTTGCTTGTTCATCGCGCCCTCTCGCGCATTCCGGATTGCCACCACCATCGCACGCACCGTGCGCCTGCAAAGTTCGCGCACGTTCCTTCGCGATACTTTGTTCGCTTGCGCACACTTTCCAACGGGCTATTCTCTTGGCATGGATCTCAATTCGTTGGACACGCACGGACTGGTGCTTGCGCTCGCCGGAGCGCGCCATCTCCCCCTCGACATCGACCTGCGGGAGCGGGTGGTTCGTTGCCGCGTGAGGACCTGCGAGTGGGTCCCTGACGGCCTTGCCCTCGCCGGTCACCCCGACATCGCCGAGGAGCTGTCGAGCATCGGCGATTACCCGTGTTTCGACCTCGTTTTCCCACTGCCCGGTTGCGAGCCTCGATTCGGACACGATGCGCTCGGCCAGTTCGGCAGCTGGCTGACCGTGCTGTCGGCTGAAATCCGCCAGCGCGTCGAGGAGGTGGAGGCGCAAGTGCGCCCGCTTCGCGAGGACTTCGACTCGCGCCAACCCACTCCCTGGCACATCACGAACTTCGATCCCACGCGCCAGGTCATCAGCCTTGGCGATCTGCGGCTGACGGTTGTCCCTACGCTGCCCAGCGGATCGCGAGAGGACCTGCGGCGCCTGTTCCTGCCCGCATTGCTGGGAGAGCTTCGCCCGTCGGCGCCTGGCCCCTCGCGCCGAGCACGTCCGTACGCGGAGGCCTACATCGAGGCGGCGATCCGTGGCGACCACGTCGTTCGCATCCGCGTCAACGCCCGCCAGCACCTGACGATCAACCTGCTCACGCGCGAGCGCGTGCCCGCCCGCCGCGCCCGTCCCGCGGCCTAGCCCCGCCGCGCGCATCAGCCGTTGCACGCAAGGGCCGCGCTGCGTGGCGTCCACCCCTCGCCCTGCCGATCCATGTCCTCCAGGCACTCGCGAATCCGCAGCAGTTCATCGTGTTGGGCCTGTCGATAGCTCTTGGTATCGAGCGAGCTGCGACCGGCGTAGTTGTGCACGTCCACCAGCGACCACTGCCACCGGTATCCGGCGGGAAGGTTGCGGATCAACGCGTTCATCTTCGGATCGGACGTCGAGGTGCAACACCGCACGATGATCTCCGAGGTTTCCCCCGGGGAGATCACCTCCTGGTCCAGGCTCATCAGCTCCACGTCGTACACCGGCTGGGGATTGTCGGAGCGGTAGAGCGAGAGGCGGATCGAGGGGCGGTAGACGTCGAAGCCGGTGTGATTGGTCAGCGGCACGACGAAGCGGATCTCGTCGGCGCCCTTGGCGGCATCCGGCTCAGGAAGCTGGACATCCAGGTTGCCGAAAGCGAATTGATCGATCGTGAAGCGGTCGCTCAGGTGCGCGCGCTCGCGCGCATCCTCCAGCAGGGCGCGGTCCAGTTCGAGCGAGCCGCGGTACGCCTCCCGGATGTCGCGCACCACGGGGTATTCTGGCCTCTCCCGCACGCGCACCATGCGCTGGACCCGGCTCGCGAAATGAACGAACTCCTCGAGCGTCATGCGATCGACCAGGCGCCAGTCCGGCAGCCCGGGCACCGGCGTCCCCTCCTGCGGCCAGTACGCCGAACGGAAGGTCGACAACGCGGCCTGGGCCGCCTTCGCCTTTCTGTCTGGCGCCTGGTTCACCAGGGCTTGGAGGCTGGCGTGCAGGGCGGCCTCGGTGGAGGCGTCGACCCGGGTAGTGTCCGGCGCCGAGCACGCGGCGACCGAGATCAAGGCCAACAGAAGCAGTACTCGCATGATCGGACTCCGAAGCGGACCCTTCAGAGTCTAGGGGGTGGCCGCGCCACTCCCATGCCGGAAACGCGATCCAATCGGCGCCCGTTTCCGTCAGGACTGTGCTTCGATCGAGGCGACCGGCGGGCTGCCGGCCGGGAGGACCGCCAACATCGGGAGGGCGGCCGGGAACGGATTGACGATGGTCATCGCCTGCACGCGATCGGAAGGGCTGATCCCCGCGAAGGCAAGCAGTACGTTGGTGTAACCCGTCAGGGCGTCGCGAAACTGGTTGCGCATGGCCTCTAGGTGTTCGAGGACCTTGCGCGACCATTGCACCTCGTCGCCCTGGCCGGCCTTCTCCAACCGGTTCATCGTGTCGGTGTACTCGCGCGCCGCCGCCAGCAGCGCCAGCGTTCGCTGCGAGCGCACCGAGGCGCCGGTGGAGGCGATGACCTCATGCGCGATGTCGATCGGGATGGCCTTGGGTAGGGCGGCGTTCCACTGGTGGAATTCGTCGGCCTTGAGCCCACGAGACACGATTCGGATGGTGGAATGGTAGAAGCGCGTCTGGTGGCGCATGCGAATCCACGCCTGGTACGGATCAATCCCCTCGCTGAATGCAATGACGTCCCGCACGATCGTCGTGAACACGTCCTCCAGCGCCGCTGTGGCTGCGTGGCGCGGATCATTGATCTGGATGAAGCGCGTGCCCTCCGGGAACTTGCGCGTGCGCACCATGCGGAAGGGTGTATTGAGCACGAACGGCTGGTCGGTACCGTCCTCCGCGCTCGTGCGAATCACATCCCAGTCGCCCACCGACTCGACTTCGCGCCAGGCCACGACCACCAGTTCCTCTTCCTCGTCCAGATAGACATCCTCCGGCTCTCCGCGGCGCGCAAGCGCATCGACCTCCATGCTCGATTCGGCCTTGCACTCCACGAACGCCTTCCAGCATGCCGCCGACTCGGCCCGCAGCCGTCGCATCAGCCGTTGCGCCTGCGCATCGACGACCTCGCTCTCGGCCAGCGCGGCTTCCACTTCGCGGGTTACGGCCTTCAGGTTGGCGAACCGTGCCAGATGCCAAGCCTCTGCCGGGCGGTATACGGCCAGTGTGACGGCGTCGGCATCCTTGGCTCGACCTACTCGTGGGTTTGGCGGCATGGCATGGCAGTCCTGACCGTTTCGTGTGGTGGAAGGGTAACCGCAAACGGTCACGTCGGTGGACGGAAACCCCTGTCAAATGGCTTGCGTTTTCCTGCATTCGCCCGTGTCTTGGCCTTCTAGACTGTCGACTACCCATTCATGGAGTCACCGACATGGCACCCAGTAACGGCACTGCGGCCCACAAGCGCAAGCTCCACACCGCCATCACCCTCGGCATGGGACTGGTGGCCGTGCTTTCGGTGCTGATCATTCCGCTGTTCGGCAGCGACTCGGACCAGGGACCGCTCGCCCCCAATTCCTTCGATGCGCTGCTTTCGCCCCGCTCAGCAGCACGCGCCGCGGCGGACAGCCCGGAGCCAACGCTCCGGCTCGACAGCACCGACAAGATCACCTTGCAGAAGAAGCGCAGCGGGACCACCGTCGGCATCCCCCGGCCCTTGAGCGCCCATACCCTGGAGCTGGAAGGCACTACCTTCGTCCTGTTCGGCATCTATGTGCCTGTGCCGGAAGCCACGTGCACCGTGACCGGCCAGCCGTTTGCCTGCGGGCAGATGGCGCAAGCCGCCTTCGAGGAGCTGCTGGCCGCCCACACGCTGGTGGCGTGCACGTCCAAGGGTCGCGATCCGCTTGGGCGGACCGTGGGTGTGTGCTACACGGGGGTTACCGACCTGGGTGGCGAGATGCTGCGCAGCGGCTGGGCGTTGGCCAACGAGCGCCTCAACCGCAGCTACGGCGTGGTCGAGCGCAGCGCCAAGGCGGCCAAGCGCGGAATCTGGGCCGGTACGTTCGAGACCGGCCAGTTCATCGGCTATTGATCAAGCACTCGGCTCGATCGGCAGGCCCGCTTCGGCGCGCTCCACCATGGCCTGGGCCTGCTCGATGATTTCCTGAATGGGTGCCCAGGCCTGCGCTTGGCGCACGGTGGCCTCGTTGATCCGCGCCTGCATGGCGCGCTGCTCAGGGGTGGGTTGGAGAGCGAAATCAAACCCCTCGTCCTCGCGCGCAAGCGCATGCAGCTGATCGACCCACTGCCTGACCTCCCGGCTTCGCGCCGAATGCGTGCGCGCCATCTCGCCCAGGCCGAGCATCGACAGCACGCCTACGTTGTACCCATGCGTCGCGGCTCCCATGTCGGCCACGGCATAGGCCTGGACGAGGGACAGGGTGGGCTTATTCATATCCGACCACCTCCGATCCTTCCACCGTGCCCGGCGGCAGTTCCTCGAGCCGCTTCTTCGCCAGAACGATCACGTCCCACGCCGAGCGACCGTGAAGTATCGGAAGGATGGACGTCCAGATGTCCGAGTCGCTCACGCCAGATTGCCCCTGCAGCACGCCCTGCGGCAGGCTGGTGGCCATCACGACGCGCGTGGCCGCCCGGAAACCGGTTGCTTCGTCCTCCGGAAGGGTCGACTCGATCGATGCGATCGACTGCACCAACCGGTCGGGCGAGGACGCATCCAGGCGCAACTGGTAGAGAGGCCGCTCGCGCTGGGGCCGGGACAACCCCGGCGGCATCACGATCGCGCGTGATGCCGGCTTCGCGGGGACAGGCGCCTGCCTCGTCGCCGGCGGCATGCGCTGCAGCGGCAGCCCTTGGGCACCCTTCCAGTCCACTGCGTGGCCGAGCACGTGCGCCGGCCGGCGCGGCTCCCCCTCTCCGGCGCGTTGCGCGCAGCCGCACAGCCCTGCCGAGAGCACCATCGCGATAACGAACTGCTGCCTGACTTTCATCCATCCCCCCCCATCGCCTGCACGATCAGGTTGACGCTGACGCGCCCGCGGAATTCGTTGCGATCCACGCTGTAGGCCAGCCGTGCCTTGCGTCCCGGCTGCACCGGCGCCGGGCCACCCGGCTCCAGCGCGCGGAACCAGATTGCATCGACCGGCGCGCCGTCCGAGGCTACCAGCGCGAGCTTGAGGTGACTGCCGTCGCCCACTGGTCGGGCCTGCGCAACCAGGAATTCGTCCTCGAACACCGGTGCGTCGAAGTCGCGGCCGTAGGGCTCGAGCGCCTCGATCTCCTCCAGCTCGGTGAAGCCCGGTGCGCGGCCCAGCGCCCCATCGGTCCATACGATCGGCACCTGATCGTGGATCAGCGGGTGCTGGATGGTGATGGCCCTGCCGAACGCCGCGGTGAAGCGCGGCAGGTCCTCCTCCCGAATCAGGCAACCGGCCGCCATCGCATGTCCACCGAAGCTGATCGGACAATCGCCCAGTGCGTGCTGCACCCACGCCAGCGCATCGCGCAGGTGCACGCCCGGCACGCTGCGCAGCGATCCGGTGAGCACGCCCGCATGTCCCTCCTTCGGCGAGAAGCACACCGTGGGGCGCGCCGTCGCCTCGACGATGCGACTGGCCACGATGCCGTGCACGCCTGCATGCCCGTTGGGCAGGTGGATGACCCGCGCCGGGCGCCCGTACTGGCGCTCGCAGGCCGCCTGCGCATCAGCGAGAAGGCCCTTCTCGATTTCCTTGCGCTGCTGGTTGGCCGCGTCCAGGATCATCACGAGCCGCGAGGCCTCGGCCACGGTGTCGGCACACAGGTAGTCAGCACCCAGCATCGCATCGCCCAGGCGCGAGCGCGCGTTCACCCGCGGCGCGATGCCGTGCGAGATGTCGCGCGCCGTGAAGCGGCCGTCCTTGTTGACGAGGGCGCGATAGGCTTGCCATGCCGGACGCGGGCGCAGGTTCATCAGGGAAAGGCCGTAGGCCACGATGGCGCGGTTGTTCACCGAGCGAGCGAAGCTGACGGCATCGGCAGTTGTGCCGACGGCGACATAGTCGAGCAGGCCCGCGAGCGTGGGCGTGGCCGTATCCAGGTGACCGCGCTCGATCAATCGAGCACGTACCGCGCACATGACCAGCCACGCCACGTGGCAGCCGGCGACATAACGATCCGGAAAGCGCGAGTCGTCGCGCGTCGGGTTCACACAGGCGAGAGCAGATGCCGGCGGGCCGGCCTCGGGGATCTCGTGATGATCGCTTACAACCACTTCGTGCCCGTGCTCCACCAGGCGGGCGAACCGCGCCTCATCGGTCGAGCCCTGGTCGGCGGTGATGATCAGCGAAGGCGCCGGACAGGCGGCAAGGATGCGATCGGTCAGGGCGTCGGACACGCCGTAGCCTTCCTTCATGCGGTGACTGAGGAAGCGCATCACGCGGTGCTCGGGCAGGCCGAACACGTCCACCAGTGCCGTCCACATCACGGCCAGCGCGGACGAGCCGTCCGCATCGTGGTCGACCACCAGCGCGAGCATGCGGTCGGGTGAGGTGATGGCCGCCACGATCGCCTCGACCGCGGGCTCAATGTCGGGGAGGAGCCAGGGCGAGTCCAACTGCGAAAGGCGCGGCTCGATCCAGCGACCGATGTCGGGCGCGACATTCTCCGGCAGGCGCGAGGCAAGCACGCGGGCCTGCAACGGCGTGCAGCCGTGGCTCATGGCCGCTTCAAGGATCGTTTGCGAAGGTTCGCGCGCCCGGACGATGGGGCGGATGTGCGCTTGGGTGGACATGGTTCCTCACAGGACGTGCTGTTGACGGAACCACCCTGGCGCACCGATCCCTGGGGCAAAGTTGCAGCAGATTCTGCAAACAAACTCTTGACGACCTCGCGAATCGAAACCGGCTCGCTTGATCGTCCTGCACGCGACGGCGCATCGCTTGCGCGCAACAGCTCTCCCAGCGCGCCTCGAATCGATCTCGTTCTCATGACTCGAAGGCTCCCCGCGCGCGCCGACGCAAGGTGGCATCGGGCCGGAACTTGACCATGCCGCGGCCATCCACGTAGTGCGGCTTGCGTGACACCGGGTCATTCATGATGCGCCCGGGCCAGAACACGGCCGAGAACTCGCCCAAGCGGCGCAGCCGCAGCGTGCGGCCACGCGCCAGGGTGTCGCCGATCACGTCCACCAGCGCCTCGACCGCCTGGTGCGCCTGGTCGCGGCGAAGACCGGCGCGTTTCGCGACAGCCTCGATCAAGTCCTTCCTCTTCATCACGTTCCCCTTCGCGGTCGCAACACGACTCGGCACGCCCCTTGCCGAATCCACCCCCACACCAAGGCCACCCCGCCGCGCGGGCGATGCGCCGCCCGCAGGTCCACGCGGCGAGCCAGGATCTGCTGGCTTGCGCGGCGCTGCTGCGGATGGGGCGCGGCCGAATCCTTCACGCGCCTACTCCACCCGTAGCTCGACCACGCCCTGCGCGGAGGCAGCGATCTGGTCGATGCGACGATCCAGCGCCCGCTCGAGGATCCCGAGGTAGCGGGTCTGGTGGACGGGGTTGCGGGAGTGATAGCGCGCCATCGCCTCGGGCATGCTGTACCCGGCGTGGCGCTCGAGCGCGTAGATCCAGGTGCCGGCCTCGACGTTCGCGCACAGGTCGAACAACACCTGCTCTTCCGTCAGACCGCGCTCCGCCAGCTTCGGCAACCACCAGGAATTGATCTGCATGGGGCCGATGTCGTAGGTCCCGTTGGTGTTTGCGCTGGTCTTCCCGAGCGTGCCGCGCTCGGCATCCATCAGCAGGTAGATCGCGGTGGCCTCGACGCCATGGCGCTCGGTCGCCTGCGCCACGCAGCGGCGGATCTCCGGATCATCTTCAGGCAAGACGGCGCGGCGTTTGGTGCGTTTCGCGACAGCCCGTGCGGCACGGCGCCTGACGTCATCAGCTCGCACGGATGGGAAGGTACCGTCGGCATCCCTGTGGGCAGGCACAGCACAATCCGGCCCCACTTGACCTCGATTGTCGAGGCGCAGCTCTCCGACCGCGGAGATCGTTCGGACCCCGGAGACGGGCAACGGCGCGGCGCTGCCCCGGCAGTCGCTCGATGGCGCAATCTCCTGCGCTGCGGCGATTCGGCGATGCGCGCCGTCGGCAAGGGCGAGCGGGGAAACCAGGAGCGCCAGCAGCGCTGGCGCTACCTGGAAAAAAGGGGGGAGGCAGGAAGGATTTCGCATGCCTCCTACCCTACGGGCTAGCGCGGGGACTGAAGGGGTCGAAACGACAGCTGGTTGGCCTTCCTTTCCGTTTGGAACATCTCGTTGGCGATGAAGACCGGTGCTCCACCCTCTTGCGCCCCGTCGCGAAGGTTCTTCGCCAGCTTCTGGGTGTAGGGCGCAGGCACCTCCCGCCAAGCGCCTGGCGCATCGGTTCGCAGGCGGTACAGCGTCCGCGTGCGACAGCGCTTCTTCAGCGCCAGCAGCTCATCGCTGCGATCGATCATCGCCAGGAGGAAGTGGACCAGCCGGTTGTCGGAACATGCGCGCTCCTCCTGCGCCGCCCGCATCGTCCCGATCGCCCCGTCGAGCACGAGCTTCTTGCCGCCGAACGCGTCGAGTTCGTCGAGGACCTCTCCGGGGAGCAAGGCCAGGTGGCCGCGAAGGCGGATCTCGCAGGCGGTGGATCGGAACGCGCACTCCGCCTCACGCACCTCCGGACGCACGGTGAAGTGCGCCACCGTCTTGCCGCGACGAGTGACCGTTGCCTGGATCGTGGTGTCGCCTTCCGAATTGCGGCGACGGCGTACGTTGCGCACGCCATAGGGACCGAAATCTTCGATGTTCATGATTGCCTGCCTTTTGGGACCTCCTGACCCGCCATGGGTGATGTCACACGTACACGATTTCGGCGCTCTCAAAAGATGAGACAACTTTCGCCGGCCATCAGAAATCGAATCCGCTGGCAAAGATCGGGTCGTTTTGCGCAGCCCAGTCCTCGAAGCCATCCCGGAACAGCAGGTCGGCCACGCCCAGCGGCGGCTGGGGCACCTCGCCCAGGCACTCGATGTCTCCGGTCACCGTCTGCACCTGCAGTACGCCCACGCCGGAGGGAAAGACCCGGTAGTTGAAGCGGTGCACGGGCAGCAGCTCGAGCGACCACCCGTAGAACAGTTGCACATCGCTGAAGCCCAGTGCACCGCCGTTGCGCCGCTGGCAGGCGATCATCTCGACCGGCCGGGCGATGATCGCGAGCTCCACGAAGACCTTCTGGATCGAGAAGCCCGGTTCCGCGCCGACGGACGGGGCCAGGTAGTAGGCGCCATCCACCTCGAGGTAGACGTCCGCCGCACTCGCCGGCGCAGCAGGCGCGGCAAGGGCAAGGACCAGGGCAAGCAGGGATCGATTCATGGGCGGGGTCTTCCGGACAGGCCTTGCCGTAGCGTAGCGGCGCCCGGCGGGGTCGAAGGCCCGGAAACGGCGGGCCAACGGGCGCCCTTTCCGCGCGCTCCTCCGACAGCACGTGTCGGCGATCTCCTACACGACGACGCGGCGCCTTCCGGCAGCGCGGATGAAATGGCGGCGGCATCCTGTCGCCACGGTCCGCCCGGTCAGCGCCTCGCGAGGGGCACGGAGCCCCGCACGCCGGCATGGATGCCCAGCGACACGGCGGACCACCCCTCTGCAGGAGAGATCTCCCATGGACAAGCCCAACCCCGCGCAGGACGTACTGGCCGCCGTCGAGGTGCTCCAGCGTGCCCGTGCTGCTTGCGCGAACCTCAAGCCCCTCGGCATGGAGCTCTCCCCGGAAGAGCTCGCGCAGCGCGCCAGGATCATCGATACCGTGATTCGCACCCGCGCACTCCTTCAGACCCTGCAGGCCCGCGCCGATGATCTCGGCGGCGCCCTGGAGCGCTTCAAGGCCAGGCGCGCCGCGATGCGCGCGTGACCCTCACGCGTAGCTGCGCTCCCGCGCTGGCCGCGTGTTGGTGTCGACCTCGCGCGCGAACGGCGGCAAGGCGCGCAGCATGGTCGAGCCGTACCGCTTGGAGACGATGCGCCGGTCCAGGATCACGATGCGACCGGTGTCGGTCTCGGTGCGGATGAGTCGGCCGCAGTACTGGATCAGCACGCGCGTGGCCTCGGGCACCGTGACCTCGACGAAGGGATTGCGCCCGCGCGTTTCCAGCCACTCGGCATAGGTGGCCGAGACCGGCTCGGTAGGAACGGCGAAGGGCAACTGCGTGATCACCACCGTCTCGCACAGCCGACCCGGAAGATCCGTTCCCTCGCCGAAGCTGGCCAGGCCGAAGAGCGTGCTGCCCCGGCCGTCCTCGATGTCCTTGCCGTGCTGCTCGAGCAGTTCGCCGCGCGAGCGGGCACCCTGGAGCTTGACGCGCTCGCGGCGCGCCTTTGAGAGGCGGTCGAACACGCCCTGCATCTTCTTGCGGCTGGTGAACAGCACCAGGTTGCCCCGGCTCCAGTCCAGGTCCGTCTCCAGCCACGCGGCGATCGCATCCATGTGGGCGTCGGCTTGTTCGGGCATCGCCTCGATGCGCGGGATCTCCACGCGCCCTTGCCGGGTCAGGTCGAAGGGTGAAGGGAGCTGGCGCAGGAGGGCATGCTCGGGAAGGCCGGTGGCGATGCGCAGCCTGCGAAACTCGTCGCCGCCGGCGAGCGTGGCCGAGGTCAGCACCACGCCGCCGGCCTGCTCCCAGAGGATGCGGCGCAACAGGCCGCCGGCGGTCACGCCCGAGGCGTGGCACAGCAGGTGCCCGTCGTTGCCCCGCGTGACCCAGCGCGCGATCGGCGGATAGTCGGCCAGTACCTCCTCCTCGGCCCACGTGCCCCACAACACCTCGTGGTCCTCGGCCTTCTCGGCGGCAAGGCCAAGCTCGCGCGCGAGCGTGCCGGTGAGGTTGGCATCCAGGTGTCCCGGCGCCTCCATGACGCGCCGGCGCAGGCTGGCGAGCCACTTGTGCACGGTCGCGGCCAACGCCTGGAGCGATTCGGATGCGACGCGCCAGGCCTCGGGCAGTTGCCCCAGTGATGCGCGCCACAGGTCGTGGGCATTGTCCTGGTCCGGCGTCCAGGTCGACAGGACCTGCCGCTCCATCGCCTCCAGCTCGGCGCGCAAGGATTCGACCAGGCCCGTGCCGTCCTCGATCGTCAGTCCCCCGACCTTCTCCTTGCCGAGTACGCCGTAGGCCGAGCGCGCCAGCGCCGGCGTCTTCTGGAGCCAGCGGATCGAGGAGGAGAGTGAGACCTGCGCTGCGCCCTGCTCGACTGCCTTGGCCGGCAGGTGATGCGCCTCGTCGATGATGTAGAGGCTCTCGGCCGGCTTGGGCAGCAGCACCCCGCCATTGCTGTCGTCGTCGGAAGGAATCATCAGGTCCGACAGCAGCAGGTCCTGGTTGGTGACCACGATCGAGGCGGCCTGGATCTGCGCGCGCGCGCGCATGAACGGACAGCGGTCCGCGAAGGCGCAGCGACGGTTCGCGCAGCCGCCGGCCGACGTCGTCAGGAGTTGACGAAGGTCCTCGTCCACGGGTTCGGGCGTTGCGTCCATGTCGCCGTCCCATTGCTCGGCCTGGAAGGCATCATGGAGGCGCTGGACTTTGTCCACCTCACCCGCCCGCGGCAGTCGCGGCCACGCGCCCACGGCCCCTTCGCCAAGGCCCAGCTCCTGCTGCGACGCATCCTGGTGGCCGAGCAGGCGCAGGTTGCGCACGCACAGGTACCGCCGGCGACCCTTGGCGATGACCACGGTGTGCTGGCGACCGGTCGCCGCGAGCAAGGACGGGATGTCCTTGTTGTAGAGCTGCTCCTGCAAGGCAATCGTGGCGGTAGCCACGACCACCTTCTTCCCGCTCGCCTCGGCCAGCGCCAGCGCCGGCACCAGGTAGCCCATGCTCTTGCCGGTACCGGTCTGCGCCTCGATCACGACGATGCCGCCCGGCTCGGACAGGCCCGTGGCGATCGCGCCGATCATCTCCTGCTGCGGACGGCGCACGCGAAAACCCGGCACCTTCTCCTTGAGGGTCCGATAGGTGGACGTGATCTGGGACTTGAGGTCATCGGTCAGCATGACCGAAGACTACCGCGACTTTGCGGCCACCGAAGTTCAGGAAGTTTTCGGCCGCGCCGGCGCGGCCTCGGTGCGCGCCTCGCCGCGCCAGCGCGCGAACGCCTCGCCCTTGGACGCCCCGGCCGGGCCTCTCGCGCCGCAGGACTGGCACTCCACCTGCAGTCCTTCCCAGCGTGTGAACAGCGAGGCCACCGCCGGCACGCATTTCCAGTTGCGCGCCCGGCAATACGGGCACTGCGCCCGCTCGCGCTCGGGCCGGATCACCCGATTCGCTCCAGTCGCACGGCGGTGCCGGCGACCGCGCACATCAGGAGGCTCCCGGACGCGGCGATGGGCTCGTAATCGATGGTCAGGCCAATGACCGCGTGCGCGCCGCGCTTGATCGCCTCGGCCTCCACCTCTTCCAGCGCCAACTCCTCGGCGTGGCGAAGCTCCTTCTCGTAGCCCTCGGAGCGCCCACCGATCTTGTCGCGCACGCGGGCCGTGAAATCGCGGAACAGGTTCGCGCCGAGGATGGCGTGGCCGGAGACGATGCCGAGGTATTCGGTCACGCGCGCGCCTTCCAGCGACGGAACCGTCACGACCGGGATGCGTGCCATCAGTGCGCCCTCTCCGCGATTCGCACGCGACTGGGTCGCACGGGGTCACGTTCGAGGCGCGCAGCCAGTTCCAGGTACTGCGCGGCGCGCTCCACCCATGGCTTGTCGGGCGCCTCGGCCGATTCGAGGTCATGCCAGTCGCCGGTGGGCGTACGGATGGAGCGCGTCATCGACTGCACGTCCGCGACCGAGGCCTCCACGGCGATGGCATGGGCTATGCGCGCCATTTTCACGGAATGCTGGCGCGGGATCCGTGCACGTTTCATGAGCGCACCGGCATGATCACGTGCAGCGTGGCGTCAGACCCGTCCGGCACGATCTGCACTGCCGAGTAGGCGTCACGCAGGAGCAGGCGAATCGTCTTGCTGGTGAGCGTGCGCAGTGCCTCGTCGTACTGGCGAGGGAGGATGCCCAGCCGAAACGGTCCCGTGATGGCTCCTTGCGGCTGGACCTGCGCATCCATCCGCTCGTACACGTCCAGTTGCTTCGCATCGAGGGTGCGTACTTCGATGCCCTCGTCCCCGATGTTCAGGACCAGGCCCTTCTTGTCCGCTTCATCCCCGATCGCTGCGCGCTGGAGTACTTCGAGGAAGGCATTGCGTTCGAGCAGGACCTGCGTGTCCGCGTTGATCGGGATGGCCGCCTCATAGTTCGGGAACGGCGAATCGATCACGCGGGAGGTCAGCGTGACCGTCCTCGTGCGCACGCGCAGGTAGTGCTCGTGCATCGAGACGGTCACATCCTCGTCGATATCGGCGAGCAGGTGCTGGAGCATCTGCAGCGTCTTGCGTGGCAGGACTAGCTTGTGCGCCTCGCCGCGCTCGATCGGGCCGTGTTCTGCGCGCGACAGGCGCCTGCCATCGCACGCCACGCAGCGCGCGCGATCGTCGAGAAGTTCCAACAGCACTCCGCTGAATGCGCGGTGCTTCAGGTTGACGCCGCGCTCAATGGAGCATGCGGCCGTGTCCAGCATCGAACGGAACGCACGAGCGGGTAGCGTGAACGCACGTCGGGTGGCCTCCTTGGCGAAGGTGGGCGTCATGAGCGAGGACTCCGGCAACGAGGCCAGCCGGAAGCTCGATTTCCCGGACGACACCATCACCCACTCGTTTTCCGCCACGGACAGGTTCACCTGGGCGCCATCGTCCAGCGCGCGGACGATGTCGTGGAGCTTGTGCGCGGGAACCAGGGCACGGCCCTCGCGTCCAAGCGTGTGGGCGCAGGTTCGGGCGACCATGTGCATTTCGCTGTCGGAAGCCTCGATCTGCACTTCGTCTTGCTCGGCGGTGAAGCGAAGGAACCGATGACACGCCGCGTCGTTGGTGGAAGCGCGCACCGGCAGCGGCATCAGCTTGGACAAGGCCGCCAACAGGGGTTCGCGTTGAATCGTCAGTCGCATGGCATTACTCCACTCCAGCCTGGAAGCAGGGTACGGCCGCCGGCGCGAGGCGCCACTACGGAAACGGCAGGTATTCGTGGGTCGTTTCCGCACGAGCATGCAGCACGCCGGCGCGTACCGAAGTGCGCAAAACTTCCCGCCCAAGGAATCAGGTGCGCTCGAGCCAGGCCTGGATGCGCTCGGCATGCTCTGGTAGGGCGAGGTTGAAGACCTCGATGCCGTAGCGGTACGCCACGCGCACCGCCTGCCCGGTTCCGCCGGCGACGTCGAGGATGCGCCCGGACAGGTCGCAGCGCGTCCCGGGCGCCCAGCACACCACCATGTGCGCGGGCGTATCGAGTCCGCGGCCGAGGATCTGGTGCACGTTGCGCGTCATCAGCGCGCGCACGGGACGTCTGAGGCGCTCCCAGCCCGGATGGAAGGTTGCAGCGATGCGCTCGGCCTCGCCGCGTATGGCCAGCCGATCGGCGGCGATCCCGTCCGGGTGCCCATTGAACCCGGCCCACGGCAGGAAGATCTCGGCGCGCCCGCCGGCGGCAAGTGCGCCCTCCTCGAAGGCCGCGTCGGCGCCGTTCGCCCCGCCGCTGCGCAGGATCCACCCTTCCCGTGCGAGGTTCGCGGCGATCGCGCGCATCCGGTCCCGCTCGGCCGGCGGCGTGGCGCGACTGCCGATACCGGCGTAGATCTGTGGTGTAGTCGTGGCGCCGTCTGCCATGGATCTCAAATCCGCTTGCGCGCAGCCAATACCGCCTCGCCGAGCTCGGCGTCGGGCGTTGCCACCAGGTATCGCACCAGGACCCACAACGGTGCGTGCGAACGCGCGGTCCTTGCGATCTCCAGCATGCGGACACGGTCCCCGGTGCGGACGGCGCGCTCGGCATCGAAGGCCAGGCATTCGGCCTCTACGCGCTTGTCGGTGGACCTGGCCAGCAACGCGTGGCTGTCCGGGTCGGCTGCCATCGCCTCGAAGGCGGGCGCCGCGTTGGCGGTTTTCAGTACGCCGTCCTCGATGTAGAGCCCGCCCATGGCCCAGGCCATTTCGTACGGGTGCTCCCGCAACGCGACGAGCATGGGGTCTACGTCCACCAGCGTTCCGCCCTCGAAGGCTCCGGCGCCCGGGTTGATGCCGCGGTTGATCGTGATCCACGCCGCCTCGCGCGCCTCGCGCTCGGTCGCGCCCATGCCCAGCAGTTGCACCCATGCACCGTCAACCCCTTCCAGGATGCTGACAACGGCCTTCATCGTATTCATGCAGCCCTCGTTGCCGGTTCGACTTCGGCCAATCGCCACACGCTCGCGCGTTCGCGCACGGCGATTTGTTGAACCATCTGACGAACCTTCGCTTTCCAGAACGTATTCGCCGTGGGACGGGCACCTTCGATCTCGCGGTAGAGCGCAGCCAGGTCGGCGCAGCCCCCCAGCGCCTCGAAAGCCGCGCGCACGACTGCACGCCACACCGAGCCCTCCCCTTCCGCCAGCAGCGTCCGATACCGCGCACGCAGCCGGTTGACGGCCTGGAGTTCGTGGTAGAGCGCGAATCCAACCAGTTCGCGACGGCGCGATTTGGTCAACAAGGCGAAGCAGAGCGGATGGCGCAGCCCGTGGAAGAGATTGCGAGGCAGCATCTCCTGACGCATCGCCCATCGCTTCGACCAGCGCTCGATCGTCGAGGCGGTCTGGAGCGCGAAGGCGGGAAGGATGAACCCGACCCGTCCCTCCTCCGGAAGAAGATCAAATGCACGGTCCAGGAACCCTTCAATCGTCCAGCTCTGGAAGGGCGGATTGCCAAGGATGGCGGTCGGCGCCACGGGGAGGTCGGCAACGCGAAAATCGCCGACCACCACCGGCCGACCGGACAGCCGCCGCGCCTCACGCGCCAGCGCGGGGTCGATCTCGACGCCGATGGCCATCACCTCGTTCGGGATTGCGCGCAAGAATGCGCCGCGCCCGCACGAGGGCTCGATGACCCGATCGGCGTTGCCGAGGTCACTGAAATACCTCGCCACCAGCTCCTCGGCCACCCAGTCCGCCGTCATGAACTGGCCCAGCACCACGCGGCGCGATGCATTCGCCGGGGTCTGCGTGCCACCGATCTCGAACAGTGCGTGTTGCTTCATGGTTGTGCGCTCCTTCGCTTCACCGTAGCCTCCATGGAGGAACCGCAAAGTCAGCACGAGATCTCTCACCCTTCACGATCCCGGGCGACGGAACTGCCAAGGCGGGACCGGGTCAGGTTCGGCCCACAATCCCCGTCGTGCTCGCCGCGCCTCGTCCTGCCAGGCGAAGTACCGCGCGTCACTCACGTAGCGCGTGAAGGCCCATGCGTAGCCGGCACGCACCAACTCCTCGTTGATGTTGCGCCCGCCCAGCCACACCGTCCCGATCACACGGCCGTAGCGGTCGGTGCCGGCTTCCTCCACGCGAACGGTGCGGCGGAACACGCGCTCGCTCAACGCCTGCCGTGCACGCGTCCCGAAGGCCTGCTTGCGCTCGGGCGCATCGATCTGCGCCAGTCGCACGCGAACCTGGGTGCGCTCGACCAGGACCGTAAGCGTGTCGCCATCGGCAATGGCGACCACCTCGCCGGTGAGTGTGCCGGCCCATGCGCACGTGGCCAGCAGCCAACCGGCCAGGAGCACCCCGAGGCGTTTGAAGGATCGCGACTTCATGCGCTCCCTTGCGCGAACATGTCCGGCGATGGCTGCGTTGCAGCGCCCTCGCGCATCGCCGGCAGCAGGTAGTGATGCAGTTGGGGGACGGGACCAAACCCGTGGGGCTTCATCCGTCCGCCAAATACCGCACCGATGTTCTGGAGGGGACTGCGGTTGATTTGGCGCGCGAGCCGGTCCGCACGCAATTTCGCGCCCCCGATGTAGAAGTACGTCGACAGGTTCCTGAAGATCATCTTGCGGACTCCCGATCAGTGGCCCGCCCTTCCGGCAGGCCGCAGCGCAGCGAACGTGCTCGTCGCACGGCGACCAGTATCACCTTGCGCATCCAGGCCAACAGGGTGGAAACGGCGGCCATTGGAGGGGGGTTTCCGAAAACGGGTATCTCTGGACGAAGAGAAACCCCGCCTTCCACGCGATGCACGAGGCCTTCGGTTCATCCCGTCTCGCGGCCCCGGTCCTGCGGCTGCGCCGGGAAGAGCGTGGCCTGAATCGCCGCGAGGATGCGCGGGCAATGCTCGCGCATGCGCGACAGGCCCGTGCCCACACCTGCCGAAGGCACCACGATCGTCCGCCCCAGCGCGAGCGCGTGATGGACGCGGGCAAGGTCGACGAAAACCACACGCCAGGCATTGGCGTCGTCATCGGACAGGAAGCTGCCCGGCGTCATCGTCGGCCGCCATTTCGTGACGATGCCCAGCGCATTGGGCTCACCGCGCGCCGCCGCGGCCTGGCCACCCAGGCCGCTGCGCTCGGCGTTGTCGCCGAAGATGAAGAGCTTGCGCGGGTTCATGCGAAGCAGTTCGCGCGAGATCCGGTGTGCGTACTCGATCAACGCCCCTCTCCCTCATCGCGCACTCCATCCGCCTCCGGAGGCATGAAGATCGAGTCCATGAACCGCTTTGCCATGGCCTCGAATTCGTGCTCGCCGAGGCCATGCAGGCGATAGAGGCCCTCCGTTGCGCCAAGGAGATGACGGGCCAGCGCATCGATGGCCGAAGGGTCGATCTCCCAAAATGCGATGCCGTCCTTGATGGTCGGTTTCGCGTCCGTCAGGAGCGTGACCAGCAGGCCGCTGCAGTCGGGGAGCTTCAGGATGAAGTGCGGCCAGTACGGCCACTCTTTCGTCAGCGCCCTGAAGTAGGCGGCCACTTCGGGAATCTGCCCCAGCTCACGCGCGTCCTCGTTGTATCCGGACACCATGAACATCACCCGGTCCGCAAAGCGTCGAACATTCCTCTCGGTATCGGACAACTCCATCAGCGACGCGAGGACGTGCGCGTAGCGCCCGCACTCGATGTCGGGTTTCTCGATGTCCAGTATGACCACATGCTGCTCGCCGGCCGCGTCCAGGCTTGAAGCCGCGGCACGGTAGTCAAGAAACTGGATCTCCACATTCGTCATTGCCGGAACTCCCTCGTGCGTTGACCGGTGTCGCCGCATTCCCGCTTCACCTTGAGCGGACAGCCTACGTCCTCACGCCTGCTCACGCCGCTTCGCACGCGCTGATTGCATCTTGCAACCGGGTTCGATCGCCTGCAGGCATCCGATCCCCTTCCTTTTCCGCGACCTCTTTCGCCAAGGCAAGCAAGCCCTCGAACGCCGTGATGGCGCGCTCGGCGCGCTCCAGGCGCGGCAGGTTGCCTGAAACGCCCACGCTGGCCGCCCTTGCGATACGCGCGACGCCGCGCAATGCATCCAGCGCGCTCACGGCAGCACCTGGTCGGCATCAAACAACGGAACCTTCAGCGCAATGGCATCTTTCACAACGGTCTCCAGATCCTCGGAAAGCTCATTCCACGGAAATCCAGCTTCAAGATCGCGCAGCATGACAACCGCGCGATGCAGTTGGTCGCGCAGCATTTGGCGCTCGCGCAGCAGCGCCTCGATGGTGGCGGGGTTTGCCGCAGCAATGAACGCCCCGTCGTCCCACGACTCCTCCCAGGCGGCCACCTTGGCGCCCTTGTCGTCGAGTACCCAGCGCCCCTGGCGGCGCCAGAGACCGCGCGTGAGGTGTGGCGCCAGCAGCGCGTGTTCCAGCGCACAGGCATTCTCGGTTGCATCACGGCTCATGGTTCGTCTCCCTTGATTGCACGGTGGTACTCACCCTGTACCTGACGCCGGACTCGCAAAGTTCGCGCATGATCTGCGCGCAGCGCCGAGCGTCGCATACGGACCACGATCGGCCTCCTGACCTCAGTATCACCTCGCGCCACTCGGCGGCATGCACGGAAACGCCACGCAAACCGATGACGTTTCCGTTTCGCGGGCTCGCCAAATGCCGGCCATCTTTGATGGCGCAGGCAGCATGGCAGGCTTGACCTTCCCTTCGTCGGAGGTGCCATGCCGATCCACTGCGCAACGGCCTGCTTCCCAGGCCTTGACCTTCGCGCGTGCGTTGCCCGTTTGCACGAGGGCATCGACGAGCCGCTGTTGGGAGCCCTATCTACCGCGCACATCCAGCTTTGCCCGCAAACGCCCGGTGAGCTGACGGAGGCGGTCTGCGAGGCTTTGGCCGAGGACTACCCCGATACGCGCTTTCGCCTGCACGCCAACGCCCGTGTCGACACGCGGCTTCGGATGCTGGATGCCTCCACCTTCTGCTCATCCACGCTTCCCTACTACGCGCGCCTGGCCGATCGTTCGCGTCGGCTCGGCGCCGAGGCGTACAGCCTCCACGCTGGCTATCGCGCCAACTGCACGCTCGACACGATGATCGACACGGTGCGTCGGCTGACGGACCTGTTCGGCATCCCGGTAGCGGTGGAGGGCCTCTACCCGCGCGCGGATCGTCCGCAACTGATGGCGGGATGGGCCGAATACGAGGCCGTGATGCGCGCCGGGCTTCCCATCGCGCTGGACCTGTCCCACCTCAACATCGTGCAGACCAAGGAAGGCGCGCATCCGGACCTCGCCGCCGAACTGATGGCCTACGCCGGCACGCTGGAGGTGCACGTCTCTGGGAACGATGGCAAAGCGGACAGCCATGCGGTGCTGGAGCGGGCGCCGTGGTGGTACGGGTTACTCGACACCGCCCCGGCACAAGCGGTGGTGTTCTCGGAAGGCAACCAGCACCGCCGCGGCAGAACTCGTCGCAACTTTGGTGGCATCTCGCACGTGCGATCTTCGATGTCCGCCCAGAACGAGGAGGCAATGGCATGACCCAAGTCCCCACGCTCGGCTCGACCGAGCTTTGCGCACGGTTCGACGAGGTGTTCGGCCCCATCCTTTCGGGTCTCGATCCTGTTGCTCGGGTGGCCGCATTGGCATGCGTGGAGAACCATGTCGACAGGCTGAGCGACGCCGCGTTGACGGCAGCGATTGTCCACCATCTCCCGGAGGCGATCCGGATTGCCTATCGATGGGAGACGGAGATTGACGATGAGGGCGGGCACTACAGCTCGTTGTACGAGATCGTCGTGTTCGATGCCCAGGGACGGAGCTGGCGATTCCCAGCGTGGCATGGCGATGAGTTCAGCCCCGTCGACGGGAATGGCGGCGCGATTCCCGATGACATGGAAGAAGAAGAGTGGGTCAACGCCGTGCTGGCCCCAGCCCTCGGCGCATCCCCTGACAGGGTATACGCAGCCTTCGAACTTCTCGTGGATGCGTTCCACGCCCTGCACGAGCCCGACTCCATCGACCTGCGCCCGACCCCCAAGGAGAAGAACGATGACTGACACCTCCACGTTCCCGCTCGACCTGCCGACCCTTGCAGCCCTCCCCGGCGCGCAGTGGTCACTGGTGCTTGGCATCCTGTCGTGCGTTCTCGGACTCGACCCGGATGCTCTCGATTCAACGACGCCGGGAAGCGTCGCGATTCCCTGCGATGAGCTTTTTGACGTGCACACGATCGGTCTCGACTGGACTGATGGCCAGCCCGAGCGCCTTGCAGGCGTGAGCCTTGTATTCAACAACATGCCTCGCGACACCTTCGAGGCCTCGTTCACTGGATTGGATCGTGCGGCCCCTGGCATCGTGTGCATCGGGACGTGGAGCGCGGCCTCCATGGACGAATTTGGATCGATGAATGAGGTCGGATTCCTCCTCGGGGACGCGTTTGCGGTTTCGTTGAGCGTGAGCACTGGCGAGTATTGCGACGACGAATCCGATGCGACCGTGTGTCTTGATCTCGTGCTCGGTGACCACGAGGCCTGCGAGAGCTGGATCATGTTCCGCGCACGCCGGTTCCTCGTGCAATGCGCGTGCGAACAGGCGGAGCAACTGTCCTCGTTTCCGCGTGCGTTGCGTGATGAATACCTCGACGTGCTGGAGGAAGCCCACGCGACGGCCGATGACATCGAGGAAGAGGTCGCCTAGTGTCCTGCGCGGGGGAGGGGCTCGTCAGGCCGGCGCACGCATGGACGCGCCCTTCCCTTCGCGATAGGCGCGCTCCAGCGCCAGCGCAACCCATGTCGCGATCTCCCTGGCCGTCTCGCGGCTGTAGCTCATCAGGCGGAACACCTCCTCGATGTGCCCCTTGCTCATCCATTCCGGAAGCGCCTCGTCGGAAGCCGTGCGCGCCGGCTCCATGTTGAGTGCCGTGCGGAACAGCGCGACGCCGACGCGACAGGACCGCGCAAGCTCCGAGTCGTAGGGGATGGCGAGGTGCCCTTCTTCGGGCGCTACCAGCGTAGTCAGTTGCTCCAAGGCGGTGGCGAGCATTTCCGTGGACTGCATGCGACTCTCCGGCGGCGCAGGCCGCCCAGGGAGGCGACCCACGGTGGGTTCAGGGGCATGGCCCGCGCGCACGCGTAGCGCGGGCCACTCGTGGATTCTCCCCATTCGCCGACGCGAGCGCGAGCGAACCCGTTCAGGTGCCACCTTCGGAGAAGAGCCCGCCTTGCGCCGGCACTGGCACCGGCGCGGTACACCACGCCGGCAACGGCGTCTCGTTGGCGATGGCAAGCCACAGGTCTGCATGGCATGCCCTGGGCGCGCACGAGCACACGAGGTCTCGCCCGCGCAATTCATGGCGTGCACGCTGGCGCAGGTCGGCGCGCGTCTCCAGCATGCGCGCGAACTGCACCAGCACCTCCTCGCGCGTGCCGTGCTCGCCGACGCGAAACGGATTGCCCCACGGTGTGCCGCGTCCGACGTACACCGCACCTGCCGGCATCGCGCCGTGGTGCCGGTTGAGCACGCGCGGCCGGGCAGGGCCTTCGAGGAGCAGGCGAAGGCTGCCTTCCAATCGCTGCACGCCCCGCGGCGTGGCGATGTCACTGGTCTCGACGCGACCGCCGGCCGCATCCGCCAGCCGCCGCATGAAGGCCATTGCCGCCGCGTCGCTGTCAGGACCCACGTAGAGCACGTCGATCGCGCCTCGAAACGTGCGCGCCAGGGCCAACGCCTCTTCGGGCCGGTCCGGCTGGCCGTCGCTGATGACCAGCGTCACGCCCGGATCATGGGTTTGCGCGGCACGCAGGCCCGCGACCAGATCGGTGTTGGATTCGGGCTCGGGAATCCGGGCCACCTCGCGCGCCTTCGCGCTGAAAGCGATCAACGTGCAGGCGATCGCGCGGCGCGTGGCGTCCACCGCCTCGCGCAACACATCGATCTTGCGCTGGCTCCCCCAGGCAGGTGACCGCATCGATCCGGACACGTCCGCCAGCAGCACCACGCCATCACCGGCATTCATGTCGCCTCCTGCTGTTCGTTCAATTCAATGTCACGCTCGAGCGCCAGATCCATGCTCTTGACATCCTCCCCAGCCTAAAGGCTGGAGATTCCTACGGCGCTCAGGCGCGGCATTGAACCGCTCCTGAGTCGCTTCGGTGGGTTCCTGCTGCTGGCGGCATTACCTCACCGCTCACTTCACAGGCTAACCGGGCGTGTCCCGCCCTTAAAACATTGATCGCGCCGACTACATCGGCGTTTTCCTCGAAGCCGCATCCCACGCACTCGAACCGGGCTTGTGTCTGGCGGTTGTCTTTCGACACATGGCCGCAACATGGGCAAGTGCGGCTCGTGTTCTGCGGCGGCACGGCAATGAGATGCCCGCCGTTCCACGCCAGCTTGTAGTCCAGTTGGCGGCGGAACTCGAACCAGCCTTGATCGAGGATGGCTTTGTTCAGACCGGACTTGGCCCGAACGTTTCTTCTCGGGGCATCTGCCGTGCCTGCCGCCGACTTGGACATGTTCCGCACCTGCAAGTCCTCGATACACACCATCGCGTGGTTTTGGCTGATCGTGGTAGAGCACTTGTGCAGGTAGTCGCGGCGAGCGTTGCCGATACGGGAGTGAATGCGCTGGACTCGGGCTTTCGCCTTCTTCCAGTTGTTGCTGAATTTGGTTTTGCGGCCCAGCGCCTGCTGCGCTTTGCGCAAGGCGGTTTCATGCCGCTTGAAGCTGTTGAGCGGCGCGTAGAACGTGCCGTCCGAGAGCGTGGCAAAGCGGATCACGCCCATGTCGATGCCCACTGCCGTGGTGGCCTGCGGCACGGGCTGCTCAACTTCGCGCTCGGTCTGGATGCTTACGAACCACTTGCCGCAAGACTGGCTCACGGTGACATTTCTGACTGTGCCCAGCGCCTCGCGACTGTTGCGGTAGCGCAGCCATCCCAGCTTGGGCAGGAAGATACGACTGTTGCCCTGATCGAGCTTGATCTGCTTCGGATCGGGGTAGCGGAAGCTGTCGCCTTGGCCCTTTTTCTTGAAGCGCGGGAAGTCAGCCCGCTTGGCGAAGAAGTTGCTGTAGGCCCGCTCCAAGTCCTTGAGCGCCTGTTGCAAGGGATGGACCGGCGCATCGGCCAGCCAAGCCGTTTCCGCGCTGTTGCGCCACTCGGTGAGCATCTTGCACAGTCCTGTGTAGCCGAGCTTTTTGTCGCCCTGCTCGTAGCGCTCTTTCTGCAACGCCAACGCCTGGTTGTAGATGAACCGGCAGGAGCCAGCGAAACGGCGTATTTGCCGCTCTTGCTGGCCGTCTGGTCGCAGTTCGTATTTGAAGGCTTGGAGGCGTTGCATGCAGATAGTATAAACAGCGACAACGATATCAGACGCGGGCGGTACTGCGTTTTCAAGATGCACGTCCATCAGCAGCAGACGCCACACTGAAGCACCAGGACGGCTACGTCGTCCGCGCTATCCTTCCCCGCCCTGAACGGCGGGGCTTGTCGCGCACCGGGTCAGTCCGCGCCAATCCGACTCGCTCATTACCCGCGTTTCGTACGTGATGTCGGAATACTTGGAGTAACAGGTGAAATAGAACAGGCCGCCTTCAAACACCACCAGTTCGTATCCGCTAATTCCATACGCCTCCTGCTCATCGCCCAGCGCCACAGCGAGTGCATCCGGCAACACGCAAAATGCGTCGCAATCCGGGTCCGCCTCCGCCTCCAGCTTCTTTTCCCACGCGGCATGACTCCACGGGAACCGAATCTGGCTCGCACCGACGACCTTGCAGGCCTCCAGCCCCTTCCGGACGGTTTCCAGCAGGCCTTCGTCCGCATATACCGTGATGGTTTGCACCTCGTTCCCGCCCTCGAACGGCGTGGATGCCCGCAGCACCGCAACTCTCGGCTCCGTCATTTCGATTCTCCGGCCGTTTTCGTCTTGCTCCCATGCTCGATCCATTCCTCGTGGTACAGATCAAGCCCCGGCACCTCCGTTACCGCTTCATCAAAACGACACCACTCCTCGTAACTATTGCACGTCCTGCGCCCCGGTGCCGTCTTCGGGTCGAATGCCGCATAGGTCGTCGGCAAAAGATGTTCGCGGCTCAGGTGCGCCGTGACGTAGCGATTCTCCGAAGGTATCTCCTGTTGCATGCCGTTGCCCTCCTTTTTCAAGACTCGAATTCATCCTTGCACGCATTGCGAATTTCCAAAGTTAGGCAAAAAGAAGGCCGCCCTGTTGGCGGCCTTCTGTATTGACGTCGATTCGCCCAACGGACGTGAGACGCCCTATCACCACCTCCGCCACGTAGGCCCAGGTGGAAGCGTAGAACGCCTGCTTGCCCGTCCCTGGAACGGGTGCCCAGAACCCATGTTCCTCGTTCCCGCCCGGACGATGATTCCGGAGGATATCCAGAATCGGGAATTGCATCTCTACCTACGTTCCGGATCAATGAAGGAGCGGCATGCAAAGTCAGGCCCGATTCGCGGCCGGATCACTCCACCTTGCGGATCACGCTCGGCATCGCGTCGAGGTCCGCGACATTCACGGGGATCGGCGGCACCCAGCGCAGATCACGCCGACGCTGATCCGTCGGCACGGGCTCGCCGTCCTTGATGCGCGGCCCCGTCAGGAAGGTGTGCCAGTGCGCGCGACGAACGTGCGGGCGAACCTGGCGGCCTGTCGGCGACGCCTCCCCTCCCACCTGCTCGCGTTGATAGGCTGCACGCAACGCGGCGCCCATCCGCACGCCCACGTCCCATTCCGTCGGTCCCGACGCCGGGAACAACCGCCATCCATGTCGACGGGTACGCACCGGCTCCGGATTTGCGGGCACCGTCGACATCCCCCGCCGACTGATGTCGTTGCTGCTCGCCACGTAGAGCAGCAGATTGAGGACCGGGCGCATGACACGCAGGACCGCATCATAGGCATCCTGCGGGACTTCCTCCCCCGCCGCCACCCAATCATTGAAGATTGCCTGCAGATTTTCTTCCAGGTTTCCCTGCAACGGCAGGTACTGATGGTGCATGCCCTCATCACCGGGAACCAACGGGACAATGACCAGCAAGCGCCGCCCCGTACCCGGCTCGATGTCCTGCCGTGCCCACGCGCCCAGGACATCGATCTCTTCACCCGGTCGATCGGCCCGGAGCGTGCGCAAGCCCGGAGTCTCGACAAACACGCACCACTCCGGCAGCCGTTGCAGCGCATCGGCGGGCAGATCACCCTCCAGCGGCGTGTCCACGATCTCCGGATAGACCGCAGGGTCGATCCGGTAGATCCCCTGCGTCATGCGCCACGTCGCCATTGTCACCAGCGGGTCCATGGCCCGCATCATGCCCAGCGGGCCGAGGCTGGTGAACTGCCGGAGCAGCTCCGGGCCGCCATGCCGGGCGATCATGCCCGGCGTTTGGGCACTGATCGCATCAATGGGAACAAAAACCTCCGGCGGCCATGTCACGCCGTCGGATCGCAACGCCTCGCACAGCTCGAACACCCATCGCGCCCTTGGCGTGAGCTCGTCCAGACGCGCCCGCGCAGGCTGAATGCGGCGCTTGAACTGCGGCGCCGTCATGCGCGGACCTCGCATGGCACGTCCAGTTGCCGGCCCGCCGTCGTCCACACCGTGAGTCGACACGACCCCGCGGTCATCGTCCGGTCCATTTGTTCTTCGCCGATGGACAGCACGAATGGAGAATCCGTCCCGTCCTCGAACACCAGATTCCACACCGCCCTTCCTTGCAACGTCCCTGGCTCGACTTCAACGCGAGTGCCGGTGCGAATGTCCGGCATCACATACTCGAGCGCGGGGGGGATCAACAGGCGCAGCACGCCGGCGTTCGCCGACAGAAATGCGTAGCCGTGCCGCGCGTATTCCGACGTCCAGAAATTCGTGTCGACGATTTCGGCGCCTTTGTTGCTGATCTGAATCATGCTCACCGTGGCGCCTCCAGTTGCAGCATCGTCGTGACCTCGAGCAGCAGCGGGCGCGCGACAGCGGACCGGACATCACACGCGCGATAGCGCCCGCCATGCCCCTTTGCGAGCGCCGACAGAAATGCGATGGCACCCTTGTCGCTATCCGGACCGATGTAGAGCACATCGATCACACCCGGGAACGCCTGCGCGGCACTGCGGGCCTTCTCTTCATCATCGGGATGACCGTCGCTCACGATCAGCATCCGCGCTGGATGCTGGCTCGCGGCCTGCTCGATCGCGCGATGCAGCGCCGTGTTCCCGTGCGGCTCAGGCAAATCCTCGATCCGCGACACCGGATATGCGCCTGCACTGAACGCCAGGATCGTGACGCCTGGCCGCATCACACCAGCGATTGCATCACGCAACAGCGCGTGCTTTGTCATGCCTCCCCACGCGCGTTCTTCCATGGAAGACGACACGTCCGCAAGCACGGTCGTTCCGCTGCCGGTATCGAGCCGTCGCTGCCGCTCCGCATAGGGCGCGACGACACCCGTCGTCGCCGGCAATGTGCCGGCCGCGCGAGCGACGATGGATTGCAATGGGTGGGCGATGGTTTTCATGTCGTCTCCTGGGGGGGCCATGGATATTCGTTGCCCGCAATGAACGCATCGAGGGGCAGCTCGGTTGCCAGTCGCGCGAGCAACTGAACGGCATCCGGTTTGTTCTTCACCAGCGCGGCAACCGACTGAATTGCACCAGTGCCGACGTTGAAATCAAACAAATGCTCTCGCGTGTAGCGATACCCGTTCGGATTGATGAACACGCGCAATCCGTGCCGCGTGTGCGCTTTCAACAGTGCAATTTTCGACGGATGACGCCCAACCAGTTCCGCTGCCGCACGCAACCAGGCCATGTCGCGCGCGCGAATGGCCTCGGCTTGATCCGCCAGCGCCTGCGCCTTCCGTCTCGCCGCCTCTGCCCGCGCCGGCGCCTGCCGCGCTTCCTCCTCCGCACGCGCACGATCCGCCGCTTCCCTGGCAATGCGCTCGCGCTCGCGTGCCCGCATCGCCGCCCGCTCGGCTTCCGATGCCGCCGCTGCAATGCGCGCCTTCTCGGCTTCGTCGAGCATCACATCACGCGCCGCTTCCGCAATCGCCGGATTGCGCCGGACCGCATCCCGGCAGCACGCTCGCACGAGCTCGACGAGCTGATCGTCCGTCAAGCCCGATAGATCCAGATCAACCATCTCGCCTCTCCTCCTCGCCGGCCGCCAGCAGCGCATCCTCCGTGATCCCGAGCGCCGCCGCGATGGCGGCCCGCGCAGTTCCGTACCGGCTCAGGAGGGCGCCGGACACCGCGCGGATCTGCCGATCCGTGATCCGCGCGTAGCGATTGCGCGTGGAGCGCACCATGGTCTGCGCGATATCCGCCGCACGCCCGCCGAGTTTGCCGGCCAGGTTGATCAGCTCGGGACAGTTCCATGTCCCGCCGCTGCGGCCGAGCGCCGATTCGAGAATGTATTGATCCGCCCGCAACTGATCCCACCGCTCCTCTGCGCCGCACACGATCGCACCGATCCAGCCGTGATGCGTGCGTTCGTGCGGGCGAATGTCGAGCTCAACCGTCGCCGCGTCGCCACGCGCCTTGAGCGCCCTCCAGACGGCCTCGCGCTCGCTCGGCGTTGCGAGGCCGTCGCTCTTCATTGCCGCCGATACCTCGGCGTTAGGCACGCCCGCCGCCAGCATTTCGGCATAGCGATCAAGATCCACGGGATTCTCCTGCGCGCGTGCGCGCTTTGATCTCGGCGTACGCCGTGGGGCACAGCAGCTTGAGCCGCCGGGATCGATGCTCTGCGATTCGGTTTCGAATCGACTGCGGCCCCCAGTTGCGCCGGTCGATCCACTCACCGGCGTCCGTCTCCTCGATCCACTCTGCTGCGATCAGGCATGTCGCGTCGATGAGCTCGTCGACCGCGAGCTGGCTGAACTGCTCAGCGGCCACGCGCTGCGTGATCCACGCCACCTCTTCGTCTCGCGCAGACTGAATCTGCGGGAGAATATCCAGGCGGCAGCGCGTCCCCCATGCGATTTGTTTTTCGCTCCCCTGCAGCGGCGGGAGCACATCATTGAGCGGATCGGCCGCCGCCGCGCGGTTCTCGGCATCCGCCTGGGCGGCGAAGCATGCCTCGCACACGGCACCGCGCTGCGCGCGCCACGCGCCGTATCGTTCGGCGTCTCGAGCGGTGCCCCTGTAATAGCCACGAACCGGCTTGCCGCAGGAGGGGCACGGATACTCGTAGCGCGGCATCTCAGCTATCCATCTCGTCCGCGAGCCGTTCGCGGATCTCGGCACTCGAGAGTCCCAGTTCGCGTGTCCAGAGCCAGCCACATGACAGCGCGACAGCGGTCCACGTCGGCGCCGCGACGACTTTGCCTCGACGATGCGTCACGCGCATCAGGTAGTACAGCCCACTCGATCCCTCGTCGGGCCAGCATGCACGCATGTGGCCATCGATCACGAGGGGGAGGTATTCCACTCGCCCATCCGGTGCGTCCAGGACGGTTGTCGACCAGACCTCGTACGCCAGCGTGCCGAAGACGGCGAACACCTGGCGTCCGCGCTGGGTCAGCGCGGTGGATACCGGGTAGTCGCAGAAACCGGACCGATCCCGCGCGATGTCCGCGAGAAGCGTCTCGATTGCCGCCCGCTGCTCAGTCGTATACGCAGCCTCGAGCTCGCGGAGCGACTCCGGCGTCCAGAGGCGGGTTTCGGCCGTTTCGTTAATTTCGTTAACCATGCTCGTCTCCCGTGGAGGTATTCCGGCTACGCACCGCCGGCGGGTGTTGGTACCGCACATCATCTCACATCCTGAAGGATGCAAAAGTTGGGCGACGAAGGAACTGGAGTCCATCAAGGCCGCGATCCGGGCGAAGGTGGAGCACCCGTTCCGGGTGATCAAGCGGCAGTTCGGCTACGTGAAGGTGCGCTACCGGGGATTGGCGAAGAACGCCACGCAGGTGATGACGCTGTTCGCGCTGTCGAACCTGTGGATGGCCCGGAAGCGATTGCTGGCGATGGCGGGATAGGTGCGTCCGCAGCGGCGCAACGCGGCCCGAAACGGGCTGGAAATGCCGTGGAAACGCCGCGTCGGGAGTAGAAATCGGGTGCAGGCAACATCTGC
>JGI12420J12819_1000118_pt1 | contig 54465 bp, 50 predicted proteins | sample Passage237A_FD_12819 | JGI IMG/M metagenome (IMG submission 12819) | reverse complement strand
TCGGCGGTCGGCTCGCCGGCGAAGGTCAGCGTGTCGCCGCCCGCCGTGACGAGACGCAGCAGCGGCGGCGTGCCGGCGACGACCGAGACGGCCGGCCGCGACTCGATGCGCCGCGCGATCTCGTCGTCGAGCTGCATCACGGCCGGATCGACGCAGGCCCGCTTGGTCGAGGCGAGCGGACCGGCCACCAGGTACCCGTCCTCGATCGCGTAGCCGCCGCCGATGCGGTTGCAGGCATTGCCGATCGCGATCCGCCCGTCCGCGAAGTCGAGCTGGATCGGCTGCTCCGGTCGCACCAGCAGCGCGTCGATCCGTGCGCCGCGCCGGTTCGTCGCGTCGCGCAGGCGCCAGTGCCAGCGGTCGAGGTCCACGGCCGAGGCGGTTGCCGCCTTCTCCGCGGCGTGCGCCGCCGGCGGTTGCGTGGGCGACGCCGAGCACGACGCGAGAACGGGCAGGAGCAGCAGGGCGTAGCGCATCACGATCCTCCGGCATGCGGCGCGGTTCGCGACACCATACGCCGCGCCGCAAGCCGGCGCGAGCGATTGCTTCGTATCGCCGGGCCGCGGATCGCTTCAGTCGAAGCCGTTGCGGAAGATCGTGTCGTCCGCGCCGGTTCCGCGCCGGATCCGGGCCATGTGCTCGACGCGCCCGGCGTGCTGATGGCTGCCCACGCGCATGCGCACGCGCAGGAAGTGCAGTTCGCTGCCCGGATCGAAGCCGCCGAACTCCCAGCCGCCCGCGATCGGCGTCATCGCGCCGACGTCGGTGAAGGTTTCGCCGTCGAGCGAATATGCGAGAAGCGGCGGCTCGATGCCTTCCGGATTGCCGCCGTCGCGCAGCCAGGTCACCGTGTCGCCCTCGTGACGCAGCCATTGCTGCGTGGCGCCGGGAATGCTCAGGCGCGCCAGTCGCGCGCGCGCCAGTCCGGCGATGTGCGCGAAGATGCCGCCGACCAAGAGCTTGCCGTCGGTCTGCCATGCGATCGACCGCACCGCGTTGTCCGCCTCGACATCGGCGAACGAGGAATCGAGGCTGCCGTCCGGATGCAGCAGCGCGAGGTGCGTGCGCGCCTGCCCGGAGACGTGCGTGAAGGTTCCGGCGATCGCGATGCGCCCGTCCGCACGCAATGCGATGTCCGTGACCGAGCCGTCGAGATCGGTGATGAAGCCCGGATCGAACGTGCCGTCCGGGCCGAGCCGCGCGAGAAACGCCATGCCGGTTCCCGCGATCTCGGTGAAGTTGCCGGCGACCAGCAGCTTGCCGTTGCCGGGCATCCGCACGATCGCGTTGACCACGCCGTCGGCCTGTGCCGCGAACGTCGGATCGAGCGTGCCGTCGGCGGCAAGGCGCACGAGCCGCGAGCGGGCGAACCCGCCGATCTGCGTGAACGCGCCGCCGACCACGATGCGACCGTCGTCCAGTGGCAGCAGTGCGGTCACGCTGCCGTCGGCTGGCGCGTCGAACGAGGTGTCGAGCGAACCGTCGGGATGCAGGCGCGCCAGTTTGGAGCGCGCCACGCCGTCGACCTCGGAAATCGAGCCGCCGATCAGGATGCGGCCGTCGCGCTGGATCGCGACCGCGGAGACCGGCCCGGAAACATCGGGCGAGAACGCGCTATCGACGGTGCCGTTCGCCCGCAGGCGCGCGACGGACGTTCGCGGCGTTCCGAGCAGCTGCGTGAAGTTGCCGCCGACCACGACCGCACCGTCCGGCTGCGTGGCCATGGTGCGCACCAGTCCGGTCGTGCTGCCGGTGCCGACGCCTGCGTCGACCGCGCCGTCCGGCAGCAGCCGCGCGATGCGTCCGCGCGCGGCATCGTCGATCTGGGTGAACGCGCCGCCAAGCAGCATTTTCCCGTCGGACGTCGCGAGAATCGAAGAGACCTCACTGTTGGCCGGCGTGGACAGCGTCCTGTCCAGGTATCCGTCACGGGTCAGGCGCGCCAGCGACGGGTTCGTGAGCGCGCCGACATCCGCGAACAGGCCGCCGATCACCAGTGCGCCGTTCGGCTGCACCGCGATCGAGCGCACGGCATCGAGGCCGAAGGTGACCTTGCCGACGAAGCGCGTATCCACCGAGCCGTCGCGCGTCAGGCGCACGATCCCCGGCGTGTCCTCGCCTTCGACTTCGAGGAACGCGCCGCCGGCGAGAATCAGCCCGTCCGCAGTGAGTGCCAGCGCGCGTACCGCGTCATCGGCATCCGGACGAAAGCCCGCGTCGATGCTGCCGTTCGCGTTGAGCCGCGTGAGCCGCACGCGCGGCTGGCCGAGAACCTGCGTGAAGTCGCCGCCGACCACGATGCGGTCGTCGTGCTCCACGAGCAGCGCATGCACGGGTGCGTTCGCGTTCGGATTGAACAGCGGATCGACGCTGCCGTCGGCGCGGATTCGCGCGATGCGGTTGCGCGGAATGCCGTCGACCTGCGTGAACGCGCCACCGGCCAGCAGCGATCCGTCGCGTTCCATGGCCAGCGTCTCGACCACGCCATTGACCGGCACGTCGAAGTCGGCGTCCGGCGTGCCGTCGGGCAGCAGCCGCGCGAGGCGGGTGCGGGCGATTCCGGCGACCGACGCGAAGTTGCCGCCGATCACGATGCTGCCGTCCGCCTGCAGCACGATCGCCTGCACCGCACCATCGGTACTGGCGTCGAAGCCGGCATCCAGCGACCCATCCGGCAGCAGGCGCGCGAGGTGCGCGCGCGCCAACGGACCGGCTTGCGTGAAATCGCCGCCGATCAGGATGCGGCCATCCGCTTGCACCGCGATCGCACGCACCGGGCCGTTCAGTTGCGGCAGGAATCCCGTGTCCAGCACGCCGCTGGCGTCGATGCGCCGCAGCCATGCGTGGCCGGCGAGGTTGATGCGCTCGAAATCGCCGCCGACGAGAATCCTGCCGTCGGCCTGCAGCGCGACTGCGTGGACAGTGCCATCGATCAGCACACTGAAACGGTCGGCGGCCGACTGCGCGGCGACATGGCCGGCCAGCAGCACGATGCCGAGCAGTGCGCTGCCAAGCCAGTGGATGATGCGCCTCTGCGGCCGTATGCGCGATGCGGACATGTTCGTTCTCCTTAAGGCGGACGCCGGATGTCGGGGGGGTCTGGCCTTCAGCACGTAAAGGCGCGTCGCGATCTGCCACGGCGCCACGGTTGCCGCGCGACGCTGCTAGAGTGGCAGGCCATCCCTGCCGTCATCCGGAGTCGTCATGCGCACTCGCCTCGCGCGCCTTGCCGTTCCCGCCGCCGTGCTCGTGCTCGCCGCATGCCAGAGCGCGTACTACGGCACGATGGAGAAGTTCGGTTACGCCAAGCGCGACATCCTGGTCGATCGCGTCGCGGCAGCACGCGGCTCGCAGGAAAAGGCCGAGGAGGCCTACGTCGATGCGCTCACCGCGTTCCGTTCGGTGGTGGCGTTCGATGGCGGCAACCTCGAAACCGTCTACGGCAAGCTCAAGGCGCGCTACGACGACGCGGTGGCGCGCGCCGATGTCCTCGGCGAGCGCGTGGATGCGGTGGAATCGGTGGCCGATGCGCTGTTCCGCGAGTGGGAACAGGAACTCGCGCAGTACCAGAGTGCCTCGCTGCGTGCGCAATCCAAGGCGCAGCTCGACCGTACGCGCGCCCGCTACGCGCAGGTGCGCAGTGCGATGAACCGGGCGCGCGACAGCTTCCGGCCCGCACTCGCCGCGCTCGGCGATCAGGTGCTGTTTCTCAAGCACAACCTCAACGCCGCCGCGATCGGCGCGATCAAGGGCGAGTTGCCGCGCCTGCAGGAGGATGCGGACCGGCTGCGCCGCGACATCGAACGCGCGACCGCGGAGGCAGACCGCTTCCTGGCCGAATTCCGCTGATGGGGCTCGCAATCCTGTCGCTCGGCTGGGCGGGCGTCGCGCAGGCCGCGCTGATCGCGTTCGCGATCGGCCTTGCGCTTTCGCTCGCGGCGCATGCGCTTGCACCGCGCTTCGGCTGGCGCGAGGGAACGGCGATCGGCGTCTCGATCGGTCTTGCCCTGCTGATCGGCGCCGGCGTCGATGCCTGGCACCTGTTCTACCTGTCCATCGTGCGGCTGGAGTCGCCGATGCTGATCCGCCACGTACTGGCCTCGATCCACGATCCGGGCATGCTCGGGTCGCGCGTGCTGGCGGAAGCGGTCGGCGCGGTCGCGGGCGTGATGCTCGGCTGGTACCTCGCACTGCATCGCCGGCGGCGCTGACGCGGACCAGTGGCTTTGTCGACGCGATCGCGCGGTACACGTTGCAAGCCTCGCCGTGCACCGTTCTAATGCGGCGTTTTCCATTCCGGGGAATGCCGATGGCCATCCTGCGCATGAGCGATCTCGACCTGTCCGGAAGGCGCGTGCTGATCCGCGAGGATCTCAACGTGCCGATCGAGGACGGACGCATCACCTCCGAGGCGCGCATTCTTGCCGCGTTGCCGACGATCCGGCTCGCGTTGGAGAAGGGGGCGGCGGTGATGGTCACCTCGCACCTCGGTCGCCCGAAGGAAGGCGTGCTTTCGGAAGCCGATTCCCTTGCGCCGGTGGCGCGACGCCTCGGCGAACTGCTCGGTCGCGAGGTTCCCCTGCTGCGCGACTGGATCGACGGCGTGGATGTCTCGCCCGGGCAACTCGTGCTGCTGGAGAACTGCCGCGTCAACGTCGGCGAGAAGGCCGACGATGAAACGCTGGCGCGCAAGTATGCTGCGCTGTGCGACGTGTACGTGATGGATGCGTTCGGCACCGCGCACCGCGCCGAAGCCTCCACGCATGGCGCGATCCGCTTCGCGAAGATCGCCTGCGGCGGGCCGCTGCTGATGGGCGAGCTCGATGCCCTGGCACGGGCGCTGGAGCATCCGGCGCGTCCGCTGCTCGCCATCGTCGCCGGCAGCAAGGTGTCGACCAAGCTGACGTTGCTGGAGCAACTGGTCGGCAAGGTCGACCAGCTCATCGTCGGCGGCGGCATCGCCAACACGTTCATCGCGGCGGCCGGACACGAGGTGGGCAGGTCGCTGCACGAGGCCGATCTCGTCGAGACGGCGCGACGCATCATCGAAAGTGCGAAGTCGCGCGGTGCGGAGGTTCCGGTTCCGCTCGACGTCGTGGTCGCTCCCGAGTTCAAGGCCGACGCGCCGGCCACGATCAAGCCCGTCGACGCCGTCGGCGCCGACGACATGATCCTCGACATCGGTCCGCGCACCGCCGAGGCCTATGCCGCGCGGATCGCGCGGGCCGGCACCGTGGTCTGGAACGGGCCGGTCGGCGTGTTCGAGTTCGACGCGTTCGGCAAGGGCACCGAAACGCTGGCCCGTGCGATCGCCGCGTCGTCCGCGTTCTCCATTGCCGGTGGCGGAGACACGCTGGCCGCGATCGAGAAGTACGGCGTGGCGGACCGGGTGTCGTACATTTCCACCGGCGGCGGCGCGTTCCTCGAGTTTCTCGAGGGCAAGACGCTGCCGGCCGTGGCCGCGCTCGAGGCACGGTCGGCGTATATGCGCGTTTCGGTGAGGGGAGGAGGGGCCATGAAGCGGATCGGGTTGCTGTTGATGACGATGGTCGCGATAGCGCCCGCGGGGGCGCGCGATCTCGAAGGCGTGCTGGAGCTGCGTTGGGGCGATCCTCCGCCGGGCAGCGCGGAGCCCGCGCGCTTCGAGGTGCACGTGGTCGATGCCGCCGGCGAGCGGCACGCGCGCTGGACGCCGCGAGTGCGCTCGAAGCGGCCGGGAACCTGCATCGCCTGAACGGTCGCCGCGTCATCGTGGAATCGGAGTCGCCGTTCGCGTTCGGCGCGGGGCTCGTCGTCGACGCGATGCGCGCAGCCGATCCCGCGCCGGCCGGCGATGCGGTGACGGGTTCGCAGCCGTGGGTCACGTTGCTGTGCCGTTTCGCCGGGAATGCGACCGAGCCCAAGACCGTCGGATACTTCGAGGAACTGATGTCCGATGACGAAGGGCGACTCGACCACTACTGGCGCGAAGTCTCGTACGGCAAGATCGACATCGTCGGCAGCATCGTGCGCGGCTGGTACGAGCTGCCGCACGATCGCGCGTACTACCTCAGCGATGACGGCAACTCGATCGACTTGTGGGCGCTGTTCGACGATTGCACCGGCGTCGCCGATGCGGACGTCGATTTCCGCGAGTTCGTCGGCATCAACACGATGTACAACGACGACCTCGATTGCTGCGCATGGGGCGGCGGACAGTGGACCACGCTCGATGGCGAGTCGCGCTGGTGGTACATCACGTGGGAGCCGCCGTGGGGCTACGAGCACGAGGCACCGCTCGCGCACGAGATGGGTCACGGCTTCGGCCTGCCGCACGCCAACAACTCCGATGGCGACGGCGATCCGTACGACAACCCGTGGGACGTGATGAGCGCGGCATGGAACAACGCCCCATGGGACGGCACGTTCGGCTGGCAGCCCAAGCACATCGGCATCTGGTCGCGCGACCACCTCGGCTGGGTCGACGAGGCGCGCACGCTGGTGCTCGATTCGGATGGCGAGTACGCGAACATCCTGCTGGACCGGGCCGGGCTCGCGGATTCCCCGAATCTGCAGTTGATCCGCGTCACGCTGGATGGCGAGCCGACGACGCGCTACTACGTGATCGAGTCGCGCAAGCGGGTTCCCGGGTACGAATCCCAGCTTGCCGGGGACGCGGTCATCATCCACGAGGTCGATACCACCCGCAGCGAGCCGGCATGGAGCGTGGATGCCGACATTCCGCCCGCCGATGTCGCGGACAACCCGGGCTCGATGTTCACCGTCGGCGAAAGCTGGACGGCGCCCGGCGATGCGTTCCGGGTCGACGTGGTCGGCAGCAGCGGCAACGGTTTCGTGCTCGACATCCGCCGCGGGCGTGGCGACGTCATTTTCGCGGACGGGTTCGAGTGAGGCTGTCGCTGTTCGACCTCGACGGCACGCTGATCGATTCGGAGGAGGGGATCACCCGCTCGATCGAGTACGCGCTCGCCCGCCTCGACGTGCCCGCGCCGCCGCGCGCGGTGCTGCGTACCTGGATCGGCCCGCCGCTGCGCGCGACGTTCCCGACGGTGGTGGGCGACGATCCGGAGACGGTCGAACGCGCGGTTGCCGCGTATCGCGAGCGCTTCGTCGATGTCGGCTGGCGCGAACACCGCGTCTACGACGGGATCGTCGAGGTGATCGAGGCACTCGCGGCGCGCGGTGACCGGCTCGCCGTCGTCACCACCAAGCCCGCCGTGTACGCCGAGCCCATCGTCGCCAGCCTGCCGTTCGGCGCGTGTTTCGAACGGATCTACACCGCGCCGCCGAAGAGCGCGGGCAGCGAGAAGGCCGCGATGATTGCCCGGGCGCTCGACGATTTCGGCGTCGGACCCGCGCAGGCGGTGATGGTCGGCGACCGTCGCTTCGACATCGAGGGCGCGCTCGCGAACGGCGTGCGCGCGGTCGGTGCGGCGTGGGGATTCGGCTCGACCGAGGAACTGGACGAAGCCGGGGCGGACGCGATCGCCGACGTGCCGGCATCGCTGCCCGCGATGCTCGGGTGTCCTGCCTGACGCCGCGCGGCAATCGCGCCCGCGTATCATCCATCGCATTCCGTTCGCAGGAGTCCCGCATTGGAAACCCAGCTTCGCCGCACGCGCATCATCGCCACGCTGGGGCCTGCGACCGACGCGCCCGGCGTCCTGAAGCAACTGCTGGCCGAGGGCGTCGACGTCGTGCGCCTGAACCTTTCGCACGGCACCGCCGACGACCATCGCGCGCGCGCCACCGCGGTGCGCGCGGCGGCCGCGGAACTCGGGCGCGAGGTCGGCGTGCTGGCCGACCTGCAGGGCCCGAAGATCCGCGTCGAGCGATTCGCGGACGGCGCCGTGCAGCTCGCGGCCGGCCAGCGGTTCACGCTCGACTGCCGCGAAGACGCGCCGCCCGGCGACGCCACCCGCGTAGGCGTCGGCTACCACGACCTCTGGCGCGACGTGAAACCCGGCGACGTGCTGCTGCTCGACGACGGCCTGATCACGCTCGGCGTCGACGAAGTCGCGGACCGGCAGGTGCATTGCACGGTGCGGGTCGGCGGGCGGCTGTCCGACCGCAAGGGCCTGAACCGACTCGGCGGCGGCCTCACCGTCGCCGCGTTGTCGGACAAGGACCGCGCCGACATCCGGCTCGCGGCCGACATCGGTGCCGATTTCCTTGCGGTTTCGTTCGTCAAGGACGCGCGTGACATCGAGCAGGCGCGGCGTCTGCTGCGCGAGGCCGGTGGCGCGGCGGCGCTGGTGGCCAAGATCGAGCGCTCCGAGGCGATCGCCGGGCTGGCCGAGATCGTCGACGCATCCGACGCGGTGATGGTCGCGCGCGGCGATCTCGGCGTGGAGATCGGCGACGCCGAGCTGCCGGGATTGCAGAAGAAGATCATCCGCGAGGCGCTGGCGCAGAACCGCATCGTGATCACCGCGACGCAGATGATGCAGTCGATGGTTGAATCGCCGATTCCCACGCGCGCCGAAGTGCTGGATGTCGCCAATGCGGTCATCGACGGCACGGATGCGGTGATGCTGTCGCAGGAATCGGCAGCCGGCAAATACCCGGTCGAGGCGGTTGCCGCGATGCGGCGGGTCTGTCTCGGCGCCGAGCGCCAGTTCGAGCCGACCGAGGATCTTTCGCCGGGCCTGCACCGGCTCGATCGCACCGATCAGGCGATCGCGCTCGGCGCCATGTTCCTGGCGGGGCGCGTCGGCGTGCGCGCGATCGTCGCCCTGACCGAAAGCGGCGCGACCGCGCAATGGCTGTCGCGGCATCGTTCCACGGTGCCGATCTACGCGCTGTCGCGCAGTACGGCCGCGCGGCGGCGCATGCTGCTGTTCCGCGATGTCTTCCCGATCGAGTTCGATGCGCGCGACGTCGGTCCGCTGCAGGCCGCGCGCGCGGCCGTGCGGCACCTGTTCGAGCGCGGCCTGCTGGCTGCCGGCGACCGCGTCATCGTCACCACCGGCGACCATACCGGCCGCCTCGGCGGCACCAACACGCTCAAGCTTCTGCACGTCGGCACGGACGGCATCGCGGAAGGATCGGGCGACCTGTAAGACGCGAGCAGGGGAGAATTCCATGCGCACGTCGCTGTACTCGATCCTGTGCATCGTCATCCGGCTCGGCGCGGTGCTGCTGGCCGTGAACGCCATTGCAGATGCGGCGTCTCTCTACACGGGCGCCGACCTGGAGGCGTTCGGCGCCGCATGGGTGGTCGGGAGTCTGGCGGCGGTGCTGCTGGTGGCGGCGGCGCTCTGGATATGGCCGGGAATCCTTGCCCGCCTCGCTGCCGGGCGCGGCAGTGCCGAAGTATTCGAGAGTCCGCTCTCCGCGCAGCAGTTGCAGTGGATCGCGTTGAGCGTGCTCGGTGCGTACTTCGTCGTCGACGGCGTCGGCGGACTGGTGTTCTTCGTGTTCCAGCAGGGGCTGGCCGAAGCCGTGGTCAGCCGCGAACAGCAGATGTCCGACTGGATCGTCGACGGCGGCTATTGGGCGATCCGCATCGGGTGCGGCATCGCACTCGTGTTCGGTGCGCGTGGTCTCGTCGGCATGCTGCGGGGCTTGCGCGAGCACGGCCTGCCGCCTGCGCGTCGGGACGGACGGACGGGCCGCAACGGCGAGGCGTAGCCGAAGGCGGGAGTCGGCGGCGTTTCCGCTTCGTTCGGGGTCCGCCGCTACAATCGGTCCGGGACGAGCGAGCCGTCGACGCCCGTGCAGTCGCCTGCCCCCCCCCGCTCGCATCGCACCGGAGACCGCCATGAAACGCACGCTGTCCTTCGCGCTGGCTCTCGCCCTGCCGGCATCTGCGCTTGCGCAATCGGTCGCGCCGATCCGCGTGGTCAAGCCGGACGACCTGTCCCGGCACTGGGTGCTGATCAACGACTCGGTCGTCGCCGACGTGCCCAACATCGCGCGCAACATCCACGTGCCGGGCTGCTCCGTGGTGTCGTTCGTGGTCGAGAAGGACGGCAGCACCAGCACGATCAAGGTGCAGAAGACGGTGCCGGAGGGCGACCTCTCGCGCGTCGCCTACAGCATGGCGAAGAACATGCGCTTCGAGCCGACCGTCAGCAATGCCGGGCGCAACCGGGCATTCAGCTGGCTGATCTTCCCGTTCAATGCGCCGCAGGATCCGGCCGCGCGCAGCGCGCTGATGCAGCCGTGCCATCTCGAGAAAGTCGCCTGGGCCGACCGCTGACGATCGCGCCAGGCCCGCTCCGGCGTTGGTTGCGGGACCCGGCGACACGCGCGGAACTCGCCTATAATCGCCGGCTCCCGAAACCCGGCCCGGCTGTCCGCGCGATGCATTCGCGGCTCTGCCGCAGGCGTTGCAGCGCAGGGTCGGCACAATCTTTCCGTTACTCCGGAGTTTTCGTCAGATGAGCATCGAAGAGCTTGAGAGCATCGCGCAGGCGATGGTGGCGCCGGGCAAGGGCATCATCGCGATCGACGAGTCCACCGCCACGATCAAGAAGCGCTTCGATTCGGTCGGCGTGCCGAACACCGAGGAGAATCGGCGCGCCTACCGCGAAATGCTGATCACCGCACCGAGCCTGGGCGAGCACATCTCCGGCGCGATCCTCTACGACGAGACGATCCGCCAGTCCACCAAGGCCGGCGTGCCCTTCACCCGGATCATGCAGGACGCCGGCATCCTTCCCGGCATCAAGGTCGATACCGGCGCCAAGCCGCTGGCCGGATTCCCCGGCGAGCTGGTCACCGAGGGTCTCGACGGCCTGCGCGACCGGCTGGCCGAGTACGTCAAGCTCGGCGCGAAGTTCGCGAAGTGGCGCGCGGTCATCACGATCGGCGAGGACACGCCGAGCGGAACCTGCATCGAGGCCAACTCGCATGCGCTCGCACGCTACGCCGCGCTGTGTCAGGAAGCCGGCATCGTGCCGATGGTCGAACCGGAAGTGCTGATGGACGGCGACCACGACATCGATGTCTGCTACGAGGTGACCGAGGCGACGTTGCGCTCGCTGTTCGGTGCGCTGTACGAGCACAACATCCTGCTCGAAGGCACGATCCTGAAGGCGAGCATGGTCGTCTCCGGCAAGGATTGCGAGGACCAGGCCGATGTCGAGACGGTCGCCGATGCGACCATCCGCTGCCTGAAATCCGCGGTTCCGGCGACGTTGCCGGGCATCGTGTTCCTGTCCGGCGGGCAGAGCGACGAACAGGCCACCGCCCACCTCAACGCGATGAACCAGATGGGTCCGCACCCGTGGCCGCTGTCGTTCTCCTACGGCCGCGCGATGCAGTCCGCCGCGCTCAAGCTGTGGGGCAAGGACATGCAGGCCAACTTCGACGAGGCGCAGAAGACCGTCGCGCAACGCGCGAAGGAAAACGGCCTCGCCGCGCTCGGGCAGTGGAAGAAATCCGCCTGACGCCTTTCGCCCGCGCGGCAACAGCAAGCGAAAACGGGCGCCTCGGCGCCCGTTTTCGGTTTCGGTACTACGTCAGCAGGTCGATGCTTGTCGCCTGTGGACGCGCAAGAAACCACCGTCCATTTTCGGTGCGAGAAGCCTTCTGGCGTCGCGGTTATGCCTACTTGTCCATTTCGTCAGCAAGAATGCATTCGAGACGGTATTCCGGGCTCTCGTCACCGCCGTTGAGAAGTACTTCGGCCCACTCGTGTCCAAAGCGTTCGGTGATGTCGTAGAGCCAGACGCCGTTGAACTTGCTGATATCCACTTGATTCAAACGACGCTGCAGCATCGGCGCGCATCGAATGACCTCCGTAATGAGGCCTATGAACCCGCCAAGTCCATCCAGGTTCGCACCCCGGCGTTCGCGAAGCAGATCAGCCGCGCCGAGCGCAAGGAACGCCACCTCTTCGCACAAGCTCATGTCGAATCTAGCGGCCTTCGCAGCCTCGCGTTGCATCAACTTCGTCAGCGCCTCTACCGGCGTTTCCCCGAATGCATAGTCTTCTCCGTTGCCTCGTTCCGCGTAGTAGTGTGCCGATGAAGCAACGATCCAATCGCTGTTGACATGGCCGATTGTGATGTTTTTCATAGCTCGGCTCTAGACATTTTCTCGCGGTGCTTTCGCACGAATGCTGCGTCCGGATGGAAGCGCTGGGGCAACGAAATTTGCTGACCCTGTATCGGCCAGAAGACTTCGCGCAGGAATGTGTCTTTCGTCTGCTCCAATCGCCTCGACAACACGATTCGATGATCGTCGGTCAGCGAGAAAAGGTGATTGTCGAACGCCTTGTCATGGATCGCGGATAAGCACAGGCCATTGCTCGGGTTGAGGCGATTAGCCTTGTCTTCGCTCCACGGCACGATGTGACTGGCGACCAGCAAGCGCGATTCACTCACATTGGAGATGCAACATCGGCTGCCATAGCTGCTGAGTACGGCGCGACGAAAGAAGCCTTGCTTGATGCGCTGGGCAACGAACACCTTGCGCGTTTCGCCGTTGAAGTCGGTGATATCGAAGTCAGATGCGTTGGTGTCGTTGGTGGTCGTGCTGCGCATGCCATGCTCGCGCTCCAATTGCTGGCGTAGCAGTTCGCACTCAACCGCAAGGCGCTCCCAGTCCGAATGAAACTCGTCCCATATTTCGCGATCAAGCCGCGAGGCGTTGCGTAGGCCGCTGCGTCCGCTCCCGCGAATGGACGGGTCGATGCTGGCGAAGTTCACGCATTTCATCGCAAGTGCGCTGGGTGTGCGGCCGATCAGTGTCGCGAGTTCGATGACCTTCGGGTTCCTGCTATGTAGTTGGCCGAACGGCATCTGACAGTAGAAGTAGAAGGCTAGTTTCAATTGTTCGCGCGACCAGTTCCTTCCAGTGAATGCGCGGGCAGAAATTTGAAGGTGATCCATCGTCATCGCCTCAGGGATGTCGAGCTTGTCGATCATGCACTTTGCGACAGTCGACACCATCGGTACAACCGCTGCAGCCGCGAAGAGTTGGTACGCCTGCGTATCGCTCACCGGAATCTTGAACGTATCCGGAAACCCCATCAGCCGTGCGCACTCGCGTGGCGTGAGTCTGCGTGGTCGCTTTCTCGCACCCTGCGACACGAGAATCTCCGAGCCGTCCTTGTAGTAGCGAGCCGACAGTGTGCGCGTGACGCTGTTTGCGTTCACCAGCCCGTAGCCGAAGCCGTTTCCAGCAGCCTTGTGCCTGGCGGCATAGGCCTGCAGGTATGCCCACAGGCGTTCGGTCAATGTGTAGCGTGCATCGACCTTCGCTTTCGTGCCGCCCGTGTAGTGGCCTTCCGCGGCTTCGCTGCCGTCCTGCGGGTGCAAGATTTTCCCGAGCTTGGGCGCATTGCCGGGCAGGCGAACGTCTTGCCAGTCGAAGTCGGTCGGGTCGCGAAAACCCACGATCAGGATGCGCTCTCGGTGCTGCGGCACCCAATGGCGACCGTCCAGCACTTTGCAGTGGATGTGGTAGCCGAGTTCTTCTTCGAGCACGCGACGAATCACGCGGAAGGTGTTGCCTTTGTCGTGGCTGACGAGATTCTTGACGTTTTCCAGAAGGAACGCTGCAGGCCGCTTCGCGGCGATGATGCGCCGCACATCGAAGAACAACGTGCCTTGCGTCTCGTCGGCGAAGCCGTGCGCACGACCGAGTGCGTTCTTTTTCGACACGCCGGCGATGCTGAAAGGCTGACAGGGAAAACCGGCCAGCAGCACATCGTGATCGGGGATGTCGTGCTCATTCACGCAAGTGATGTCGCCGGCCAGCGTGTGAGCGGCTTCGGGGAAATTGGCGAGGTAGGTCCTTTGTGCGTAGGTATTCCATTCGCTTGTGAACACGCAGTTTCCGCCTTGCGCCTCGAAAGCCATGCGCAGGCCGCCGATGCCGGCGAACAGGTCGATGAAGCGGAATCTGGCATTGCGATTCGCGTCGCCGCGCGCCAACGGCAGCAATCGCTGCTTGATGGCGTCGTTCAGATACTTGGGAGCATCGGATTCACGAGCTTCCCAACGGCGCAGGGTGCGAACGTCGGTATCGAGTAATTCGGCGAGTTCCTGCTGGCTGTACCACTGGCGGTAGTGGGCAAGCAGGGTGACGGCGTCTTCCATGGAACATTCCCCGGGACGAAAGGCGGGCAGAGTGTCCGCCTTTCGTCCCAGAGTATGAGACAAGCCCGTCCCCAGGCAATGATTGCCTAGCCGAGCGACACGAGCCACTCGTCGTCGGAACCTTCGTTGACGCCTTCGAACAGGAAGGTGGAGAGGTAGCGCTCGCCGGTGTCCGGCAGCATCGCGAGCAGCACCGATCCCTCGGGTGCCGTCCCGGCGACCTTCAGCGCGGCGGCGACGGTCGCGCCGGACGAGATGCCGGCGAAGATGCCTTCCTCTGCCGCAAGGCGGCGCGCCGTGTCGCGTGCGATCGTCTCGTCGACCGGCTCGATCGCGTGCGCGACCCCGCGGTTGAGCACCGGCGGCACGAAATCCGGCGTCCATCCCTGGATCTTGTGCGGTTTCCACTCGCTCCCCGACAGCAGCGCGGCGCCGGCCGGCTCGCTGGCGATGATCTTCACCTCCGGGCGGGCGACGCGCAGCACCTCGCCGACGCCGGTCAGCGTGCCGCCGGTGCCCCAGCCGGTCACGAAGAAGTCGAGCCGGCGACCGGCGAAATCGCGCAGGATTTCCGCCGCGGTGGTGTTGCGGTGGTAGGCCGGATTGGCCGGATTCTCGAACTGGCGTGCGAGGAACCAGCCGTGCCTGTTCGCCAGTTCCTCGGCCTTGCGCACCATGCCGGTGCCGCGTTCGGCGGCAGGCGTGAGGATCACCTTGGCGCCGTAGGCGCGCATCAGCTTGCGACGCTCCACCGAGAACGTCTCGGTCATCACCGACACGAAGCGGTAGCCGCGTGCCGCGGCGACCATGGCCAGCGCGATGCCGGTATTGCCGGATGTCGCATCGACGATGGTGTCGCCCGGCCTGAGCAGGCCCTTCGCTTCCGCGTCGAGCACGATCGCGAGCGCGAGGCGGTCCTTGACCGATCCGCCGGGATTGAACGATTCGACCTTCACGTACAACTCGGCGTGCGGCGGCGCGATGCGGTTGAGCTTGATGATCGGCGTGCGGCCGATCGTGTCGGTGATGCTGTCGTGGATCATGATGGCTCCCGTGTGGTGGCTGGCGTGCGAATCCGGTGCAGCATGGCGCGGGAGTCGCGTTTGGACGTCCATACATCCATACGTGTGAATCGTTGTCAAGCGTGCCGTCGATGCGGGGAGCTTCGACCCTTCATCCCGGATGCGCGTCCAGGGCCTCCCGGAAGGCGGCACTCGCCTCGGCGCCGTGGCAGCACAGCACGATCCGCGCCGGACGTGCCTGCGCCGAGATCCAGACACGTGCCTCGTGGACGGCAATGCGGGCGGCTTCCTCGATCGGATAGCCGAACGTGCCGCAGCTGATGGCCGGGAACGCGATGCTGTCCAGCGCATGTGCGTGCGCGAGTTCCAGCGCGTTGCGGTAGCAGGATGCGAGCAGCGCCGGCTCGCCGTTCCGTCCGTTCGTCCAGACCGGGCCGACGACGTGGATCACGAACCGGGCCGGCAGGTGGAACCCCGGCGTGATGCGTGCTTCGCCGGTCGGACAGCGCACGCCGGGGGAGACTTCGCGCACCGCGCGGCATGCGGCCAGCAACTCGGGGCCGGCGGCACGATGAATGGCGCCGTCGACGCCGCCGCCGCCGAGCAGCGTCTCGTTCGCCGCGTTGACGATCGCGTCGACACGGAGCGTGGTGATGTCGCGTTCGATGATCTCGATCGACATGCGTCTTCCGATGAAAGTTGTCCGGCGATCATGCCGGGGCGCTCCGCACGCCGACTGCGCACGGTACGATGCGCCGATGAACGATGCCGCAACCGCTGTGCCTTTGCCATGCCTCGATTGCGGCCTTGCGCAGCTGCGGCCGTGGCGCATGGACGATCTGGAAAGCCTGGTCGCGAGTGCGAACGACGAGAGCGTGTCGCGCGGGCTGCGCGACCGGTTCCCGTATCCCTACACCGGTGACGACGGCCGCGCATGGCTGGCGCGTGCGGTGGACGAGTCCGACCGCGCGTGGGCGATCGAGATCGACGGCAGCGCCGTCGGCGGCGTGAGCCTGCATCCCGGCACCGACGTGCACCGGCTGTCCGCGGAGCTCGGGTATTGGCTGGCGCAGAGGCACTGGAACCGCGGCGTCATGACGGCCGTGCTCGCCGCTTTCGTGCCGGCGGCGATGCAGGCCTTCGACCTCGTGCGCGTGCATGCCAGCGTGTACGAAGGCAATCCCGCCTCGATGCGCGTGCTGGAACGGACGGGGTTCGTGCACGAGGGCGTGCACAAGTCGGCGGTGATCAAGCGCGGTCGGCTGCTGGACATGCACACGTACGCGCTCGTTCGCGTGCGCGGGGATCGTGCATGAGCGGCAGGCGACCGCCGCGGGCCGGCGCGTGGCCGGCGCCACGCGGAGCCGAGCGCCGGCCCGCGCGGGACGCGCGCGCCGAGGAGGTGCGGCTGTACGGGATGAACGCCTGCCGCGCCGCATTCGCGCATCGGCCACAGGCCCTGCGCAAGGTGTATCTGACCGAGGCGCGCATCCCGTTGCTGAAGGACGTGCTGGCCTGGTGCGTGCAGCATCGCCTGGGGTATCGCGTGGTCGAGGATGCGGACCTCGAACGGCTCACCGCGTCGCGTCATCACGAGGGCGTGTGCTTCGACATGCTGCGCGCGCTTCCGCTGGCCTTCGACGCGCTGCTCGATCGCCTGCCACCGGCACCGGCGGCGTCGCTGCTGGTGTGGCTCGACGGCGTCGGCAATCCGCACAATCTCGGCGCGATGCTGCGCAGCGCGGCGCATTTCGGCGTCGACGGCATGATCGCGCCCGCGCCAGGTCGGCTGGAAATCTCCGGCGCTGCGGCTCGCGTCGCGGAAGGCGGCGCGGAGGCGGTGGCGTTCGCGCACGCGGACGATCCGCGCGCCGCGTTCGCGCGCCTGCGCGAGACCGGCCATGCGATCGCCGCCACGGTGCCGCGCGATGGCGTTTCGCTGTTCGATGCGGATCTGCCGGCGCGGTTGGTGTTCGTGCTCGGCGCCGAAGGCGAAGGCATGGATGCGGCGATGATCGAGGCGTCGGACCTGCGTCTGACGATACCCGGCAGCGGCGCGGTGGAGAGCCTGAACGTCGCCGCGAGCACCGCGGTGCTGCTCGGCGAGTACCGCCGCCGGCACCGCACCGCAGCGCACGCCTGAGACGGGGCCGTGCCCGCCGCCGGATCGGCGCGCGCTGCGACGGAGGTCGCCGTGCGGCGACCTCCGGTTGCACTCAGTGGTCGCCGGTGTCCTTCGCGAACGCGCCGGGTGCGGAGCCGAAATCGCCCTTCGCCTGCGCGGCCAGCCACGCGACGACGGCGTACACGGCCACGTTCTGCCGCAACTCCTCCGCATCGACCTTGTCCAGCGTGTCGTTGGCCGAGTGGTGCCAGTCGAAGTAGCGCGTCATGTCCTGATGCAGCGACAGCGCGGCCATGCCCACGCGATGCAGTTCGGACATGTCCGAACCGCCTCGGCCCGGCGCTTCCGGGTCGTACTCGACGCCGAGCGGGGCCAGCAGATTGGCCATCGTCCCGATCGCGTCGCGCGCCTCGGGCTTGACCGTCGCGGTGAGCTTCCAGATGCGGCCGGCGCCGGCGTCGGACTCCGAGCCGAGCACGGCCTTGCCGATGTCCTTCGCGTGCCTCTCGGCCATCGCGCGACCGCCGAACAGGCCGGCTTCCTCGTTGGCGAACGCGACGACGCGGATGCTCCGGTCCGGGCGCCGCGGCAGGTCCATGATCAGCCTGGCCGCGGCCACGGAGATGCCGATGCCGGCCGCGTCGTCCACCGCGCCGGTGCCGAGATCCCACGAATCGAGGTGGCCGCCCATCACGAAGTATTCGTCCGGCTTCTTCGCGCCGCGGATTTCGCCGATGACGTTGGCGCCGGTGTACTCGCCGTCCATGCCGCAGTCGAGATCGAGGCGCAGCCGGACCGGCTTGCCCTGCGCGAGCATGCGCGCGATCTGGTCCGCGTCAGGGGCCGACACGGCCGCGGCCGGAATCGGCTTCGATCCGTCGCGGAAGCTGGTCACGCCGGTATGCGGCAGGCGCTCGGAGTCGGTGCCGGCCGAACGCAGCACGAACGCGGCCGCGCCCTTGCGCGACGCGAGCGCCGGACCGCGCGAGCGCACGCGCGAGCCGATGCCGTAGTCGTGGCCGTCGCGGTGCGCCTGCATCTTCGCGTTCACGAACACGATCTTGCCGGCAATGGTGGCCGGATCGGCCGCGTCCAGCGCATCGAAGGAATCGAAACCGACCACCTCGGCCTCGAGCGGGCCGCCGGTTCCGGCCGAGTTGCCCAGCGCGGTGACCGCCAGAGGCTGCGGATACGGCGACACCACCGCGGCCGATTCGCTGCGCCGCACCCACTTCGGGAACGTGACCGGCTCGCTCCAGACCTTGTCGAAACCCAGCGCCTTGAACCGCGCGATGGTCCACTCGCGCGCCTTGAGGTCGTTCTCGCCGCCGGCCAGGCGTGGCCCGATCTCCGTGGTCAGCGCCTCGGTGAAGGCCCAGGCCACCGTGTCATCGAGCGCGCGCTGGCGCAGCTCGACCGCGGTTTGCAGATCCTCGTCGCGGAACGAGGTCGGCCTGCCTGCCGCGCCGACGGTCGGTGCGAGGAGCGCGAATGCGAGAACGGGAGCGAGGATGCGACGCATGATGGGCAAGTCTCCGTGCAAGGGAACCCGCCGATCATGCAATGCGGCCTCCGGCGCGTCACGTGCCGGAGGCCATGCGCGACATCAAGCCGCGAAGAGGGTCAGTTCTTCTTGAGCGCGTCGCGGATCTCGGTGAGCAGCTGGACCTCCTCGCTCGGCGCCGCCGGCTGCTCGGCCTCCTTGTGGACCATCCTGTTGACCGCCTTGACGACGAGGAAGATCGCCAGCGCGATGATGAGGAACTGGATCACGGTGTTGAGGAACGCGCCGAACTGGATCGCCACTTCGCCGGTTCCGTCCGCCGCGGCCTCCTTGAGGATCCACTTGTACTTGGAGAAGTCGACGCCGCCGATCAGCAGCCCGATGGGCGGCATGATGATCTGGTCCACCAGCGAGGTGACGATCTTGCCGAACGCCGCGCCGATCACGACGCCGACCGCGAGATCGAGCACGTTGCCGCGCATGATGAACGCCTTGAACTCGGAAGCCATGCTCATCGTGAAACTCCTTCAGGGCCCGCCGTGGGCCGGTGCGCCGCGTACTGTACCGCGCGTCCGACCGGCATCGGTGCCAGGATTCGTGCACGAAACGGAAATTTCCACTTGACGCGGTCCGGCTGCTTTCCCGGCCTGCAGTCCGGTCCGCTCAGACGATGCGGCCGTCCAGCACGGCGAAGCCGCCCAGTTCCGCATGGAACCGGTCGCCGCGCGAAAGCGCGCCGACGCCGGCGGGCGTGCCGGTGAACAGCAGGTCGCCCGGCGCGAGTTCCCACAGTTTCGACAGCTCGTGCACGATCGCCGCGACATCGAACAGCATGTCGCCCGTGCTGCCTTGCTGGCGGCGCTCGCCGTTCACGTCCAGCGACAGGCTCCAGTCCCGCGGATGGCCGATGCGCGCCGCCGGGTGCAGCGCCGACAGCGGCGCGGAATGGTCGAAGCCCTTGGCGACGTCCCACGGGTGGCCCTTCGCCTTGGCCTCCGCCTGCAGGTCGCGGCGGGTGAGGTCGAGGCCGACGCCGTAGCCGAACACGCAGTCGAGCGCGTCCGCGACGTCGATGCCGCGCCCGCCGCGCCGCAGCGCGACGACCATCTCGACCTCGTGGTGCAGATCGTGCGTGGCCGGCGGATACGGCACGTCGGCGCCGTCGGTGACGGCGGCGTCGGCGGGTTTCAGGAAGAACATCGGCTGCGTGCGCGAGGCCTCGGCGCCCATTTCCTTCGCGTGCTCGGCGTAGTTGCGGCCGATGCAGTAGATGCGGTGCAGCGGGAAGCGGTCCGTGGTCCCGGCGATCGGGACGGTGGGCGGCGGCGGGGTGGCGATGTCGATGGGCATGGCGCGGACACGGGCGGAATGCGGCGGGAAACGATACCCGGATTCGCGTGTCGCTGCCCTGCGCCGATCACGCGAAGCAATGGCGGCATGACAGCTGTCATTGGTACGCCGTGACGGTTTCGTCTGGCCGCAGCAAGGGAGGGCGGCGACTCTGTGCGACACTGCCACGCCGTTGGCTGGAGCGAAGGTCGCATGGACAGTTCCGAACTCCTGCAGCAGTTGCGCATCGACCGCAGCGAGCCGGTTTCCCGCGGTACGGGCGCCGGCCTCCGGATCGGCGCCGCGGTCGCGCTGCTGGTCGCCGCGCTGCTCGCGGTGGGCGCGTGGTGGTTCCTGCGTCCGAAGCCGGTGGTGGTCGATGTCGCCACCGCGGTCGCTCCCGCCGCGGATGCGGCGACGCCGCTCGCCGTGCTGCAGGCGACCGGGTACGTGACCGCGCGACGGCAGGCGACGGTTTCGGCGCAGATCACCGGCACGCTCGTCGAGGTGCTGATCGAGGAAGGCGACCGGGTCGAGGCCGGGCAGGTGCTCGCGCGTCTGGACGATACCGCGTACCGGGCGCAGCTCGCGCAGGCCGAGGCGGCGCAGCGCGCCGCGCAGGCGCAGCTCGCGCAGTTCCGCACGCAGCTCGCGCAGTCGCGTCGCGACCTCGATCGCGCGCAGGAACTGGTCGGTCGGCGGCTGGTGTCGCGGCAGGCGGTCGAGCGGGCGCTCACCGATGTCGAGACGCTCGCCGCGCAGCTCGAGACGCAGCGGCGGCAGGTCGAGGTCGCCGCGGCTGCCGTCGCCGGCGCGAAGGTGCAGCTCGACTACTGCACCGTGCGCGCGCCGTTTCCGGGCGTCGTGATCGCCAAGGCGGCGCAGGTCGGCGAGATCGTCTCGCCGCTGTCGGCCGGCGGCGGCTACACGCGCACCGGCGTCGGCACCCTCGTCGACATGGACTCGCTGGAGATCGAGGTCGACGTGAACGAGTCGTACATCAACCGCGTCGCCGCCGGGCAGCCGGTCGAGGCGGTGCTCGATGCGTACCCGGACTGGAAGATTCCCGGCCACGTGATCGCGATCATTCCCGCGGCCGATCGCAGCAAGGCGACCGTGAAGGTGCGCGTCGGCTTCGCGGCGAAGGACCCGCGCATCGTGCCCGACATGGGCGTGCGCGTGTCGTTCCTCGAGGAACGCGGCGAGTCCGCGGCCGACGCACCGCCGGCGCTTCCGCCGGGCGTGCTGGTGCCGTCCACGAGCATCGTCGCGCGTGACGGTCGCAGCGTGGTGTTCGTCGTCGATGGCGAACGCGTGCGCGAGCGCGCGGTGAAGGCGGGGCAGACCTACGGGGAACTGCGGCTGGTCGGCGATCTCGCGCCGGGCGCGCGCGTCGTGCGGGCGCCGCCGCCGGGTCTCGTGGACGGCGCGCGCGTCGCGACCGGCAAGGCCGGCGCAGCGAAGCGGTGAATGGACAACGATGCCGGGGCGCGCGGCACGGCCGCTGCGCGCGATCCGGTTCGCAACAGGCAGCGGGCCATGCGTGCCGCATTCGGAGGAAACGTGATGGGCAACATCGTCGAGATCCGCAACGTCAGCAAGCGCTATCCGCGCGGCAAGCAGAAGGTAGAGGTGCTGCACCACATCGATCTGTCGATCGAACAGGGCGACTTCCTCGCGTTGATGGGGCCGTCCGGCTCCGGAAAGACGACGCTGCTGAACCTGATAGGCGGGCTGGACACGCCGAGTGAAGGCTCGATCGTCGTCGACGGCGAACGCATCGACCGGCTCGGCGAAGGCGCGCTGGCGAAGTGGCGCGCGAACCACGTCGGCTTCATCTTCCAGTTCTACAACCTGCTGCCGATGCTGTCGGCGCAGAAGAACGTGGAACTGCCCTTGCTGCTGACGCGTCTGTCCGCGGCGCAGCGCAAGCGCAACGCGTCCATTGCGCTGCAACTGGTCGGGCTGGCCGATCGCGCCTCGCACAGGCCGACCGAGCTCTCGGGCGGCCAGCAGCAGCGCGTGGCGATCGCGCGCGCGATCGTGTCCGACCCGAAGTTGCTGGTCTGCGACGAGCCGACCGGCGATCTCGATCGCCAGTCCGCCGAGGACGTGCTCGGTCTGCTGCAGACGCTGAACCGCGATCACGGCAAGACCATCGTGATGGTCACCCACGATCCGAAGGCAGCCGAATACGCGCGCCATACGCTGCATCTGGACAAGGGCACGCTCGTCGAAGCGGCCACGGCCTGAGATGACGCCATGAAATACCTCCACCTCGTCTGGGCCGCGCTGTTCCGGCGCAAGACCCGCACCGTGTTCACGCTGTTGTCCGTGCTCGCGGCGTTCCTGCTGTTCGGCCTGCTCGATTCCGTGCGTGGCGCGTTCGCCAATGCGGGCAGCAGCGTCGCAGGCGTCGACCGGTTGATGACGGTATCGAAGATCAGTTTCACGATGCAGTTGCCGCAGAGCCTGCTTCCGCGCATCCAGTCCGTTCCGGGCGTGAAGCAGCTTGCCTATGCGAACTGGTTCGGCGGCATCTACCAGGATCCGAAGAACTTCTTCCCGAACATTGCCGTGAGCCCGAACTACTTCGACGTGTACGCCGAGTACGAGCTGCCGCCCGAGCAGGCGGAAGCGTTCGCGCGCACGCGTACCGGCGCAGTCGTCGGGCAGCAACTGGCCGATCGTTTCGGCTGGAAGGTCGGCGACCGCATTCCGCTGGAGGCGACGATCTTCCCGCAGAAGGACGGCAGCAACACGTGGCCGCTGGATCTGGTCGGCATCTACCGCATCGAGAACGTGAAGGAGCGCGGGAACGAGAATCAGCTCCTGTTCCGCTGGGACTATTTCGACGAGGCGCGCCAGTTCGGTAACGGCGAAATCGGCTGGTACGTACTGCGCGTCGACGATCCCGCGCGCTCGGACGAGGTGGCCAACGCGATCGACGCGATCTCCGCAAACTCCGATCACGAGACCAAGACACAGAGCGAGGCGGCGTTCAACGCATCGTTCGTCAGCCAGTTCGCGGATGTCGGGCTGATCGTCGGCGCGATCATGGCGGCGGTGTTCTTCACGCTGATCCTGCTCACCGGCAACACGATGGCGCAGGCGGTGCGCGAGCGCGTGCCGGAGCTGGCGATCCTCAAGACGATCGGCTTCACCAATCGCGGCGTGCTTGCACTGGTGCTCGCCGAATCCGTGCTGCTGATCGTGATCGGCGGCGTGCTCGGCCTCGCGCTGGCGGGGCTCATCGTCGGCGTTTTGCAGAGCGCGCTCGGCGGCGCGATGCCGATGGAACCGGTAGGCGCGTCGATCTGGCTGCGCGGCATCGCGCTGATGATCGGCATCGGTCTCGTCGTCGGCGCGTTGCCGGCGCTGCGCGGCATGCGCCTGCGCATCGTCGATGCGCTGGCCGGACGCTGAGGAGGAATCACGCATGTTGCGCAAACTGGTTTCGGCGCTGGGCACGTTCGCGTTGATCGTGGCGGCGATGGCGGTGCTGGTCGTGCTGCCCTGGTGGATGCTGCTGGCGCTGGTCGTGCTGCTGGCGGCGTGGATGGCGTTCACGCGCGGCGGTCGCCGCGCGTGGCAGGTCACGCAGGTCGGCTTGTCGACGCTGCCGCAGCGGCTCGGTTCGTCCTCGGTGGTCGTGATCGGCATCGCCGGCGTGGTCGGCGTGCTGGTCGCGCTGCTCGCGATGGGCGAGGGCTTCCAGGCGATGCTCAAGCGCACCGGCAGCGACGATACCGCGATCGTGATGCGCAGCGGCGCGATGGCGGAGCTCAACTCGGTGCTCGGACGCGACGACCTTTCGCTGATCGAGCAGGCGCCGGGCGTGCTGCGCGGCGCCGACGGCCAGCCGATCGCATCGGCGGAACTCGTCGTCGTCGCTTCGCTGCCCAAGCGCAGCACCGGGCTGGACGCGAACGTGGAGGTGCGTGGCGTCGGCCCCGACACCTGGGCGCTGCGCCCGGAGGTCCGAATCATCGAGGGGCGCCGATTCACGCCGGGGCTGCGCGAACTGATCGTGGGCAAGGGGGCGCGCGGCCAGTTTGCCGGCATCGACCCGGGAACCGCGCTCAACCTCAACAACCAGCAGTGGACGGTGGTCGGCGTGTTCGATGCGGGCGACGCGCACGACTCGGAGATCTGGGGGGATGCGGACGTCGTCGCATCCACCTACCGTCGCGGCAGCAGTCGCACGTCCGTCACCGTCAAGCTGACCGGCGCGGATGCGCTCGACGGTTTCAAGGCCGCGCTGGCGGCGGATCCGCGGCTCAAGGTCGATGCGAAGACCACGCGCGCGTACTACAGCGAACAATCCGAGTCGCTCGCCAGGCTGATCCGCATCCTCGGCACGACCATCGCCGTGATCATGGGCATCGGCGCGATGTTCGGCGCGCTGAACACGATGTATGCGGCCGTCGCGACGCGCGCGCGGGAGATCGCGACGATGCGCGCGATCGGCTTCCGCGGCCTGCCGGTCGTCGTGTCCGTGCTGCTGGAGACGATGCTGCTGGCGCTCGCGGGTGGCCTGATCGGCGCGGCCATCGCGTGGTTGATCTTCGACAACTACACGGTGTCCACGCTCGGCAGCAACTTCAGCCAGGTGGTGTTCTCGTTCCGCGTATCCCCGGCACTGGTCGGGACCGGGCTCAAGTGGGCGCTCGCGATAGGTTTTCTCGGCGGGTTGTTCCCCGCGCTCCGCGCGGCGCGGCTGCCGGTGACCACGGCGCTGCGCGAGTTGTAGGAACCACGGCCGCCCCCGCGTTCCGCGCGGGCGGCTCTCAGATTTCGGCGCTGCCGAACTCGAACGAAAGCCCGCTTTCGGCCGGCTGCACGAAGTTGCCCTGGATGTAGTCGGTTCCGCTGGCCCACAGCATCGCGGCGGCATTCGCGTCCTCGACGCGCGGCGCGATGACCTGGATGCCGCGCTCGTGGAGACCGTCCACGAGGACGCGAAGCGCATCACGCGCATCGCGTCCCGGTTCGGCCAGCAGCATCGCATCGAGCTTCACGAACGACGGCGACAGCGCGTCGAGCATGCGCGTGTCGGTTGCCGCGCCGAACCCGGCCAGCGACAGCGGCACGTCCTGTCCCTGCACGGCGGCCGCGTATCGACGCGCTGCATCGAGGTCGGCCTGTGCGTCGGCGATGCGGATCTCGATCGCGATGCGGTCGGGCTCGATCGCATGCTGCGCAAGCAGCGTGTGCAGGAGGTCGCCGATTCCGTCCTGCCGGATGCTGGCGAGGGACTGGCTCGCGAACAGGCGCGGCGGCGGCGATTCGCGCGGCTCGGCAAGGATCTGCGCGCAGCGCGTCAGTACCCAGCGGTCGATGCGTTCGAGCAGGCCGGCCTGCTCCGCGGCCGGGATCACGTGCGCGGCAGGCCGCAGCCGTTTCGCGGGATCGCGCATGCGCAGCAGCGCCTGGAATTGCGGCGAGGCTTCGGCATGCAGGCCCATGATGGGCTGGAATGCCAGCTCGAAACCCTGGCCCGATTCCAGCGCGCCGCGGATCTCGCGAATCAGCGCGGCATCGACGATCGTCGATACGTCGCGCGCCACGAACACCCCGTGCCGGCCCGCGGCGCGACCGCCGTCGACCACCTTGCGCGCGGCGTCGGCGAGCGCAACCGCGTCGCCGGCGCCTGCGTCGAGGGTGACCGCACCGACATCGAAGCGCAGCACATGCGGCGTGCCTGCATCGTCGAACGGTTCGCGCTCGATCCGGTCGCGAAGGTTCAGCGCCCAGCTCGCGATCTGCTCCGGATCCCGCTCCGGGCCCAGCACCAGCCAGCGGCCGGGAGATGTTTCCGCGAGCCGCTCGCCATTGCCGAGCTGGGCGCGGAACCAGTCCTCGAAGCGCGCGCGCAGCGCAGCGGATCGCTCGAGCGGCGTGGCGCTGGCGTCATCGGCGGGCACGAGCAGCAGCAGGCCGCCGGGGCGGGTTCCGGTTTCGACGCGGGTCAACGCGGCGTCGGCGGCGGCATGCAGCATGGCGAGCGGCGAGGCGGCAGACACGGGCGCTTCGGGCCGTTGCTGCCGCTCGGCGGCCTCGGGCGCATCGGCATGGCCGATTCCGAAGCGGGCCAGTCGTTCCGCGTGGCCCGTCGGCGCGATGGTCAGCAGGGGGTAGCCGTTCTCGTGCGTCGGCATGTCGACGACCGGCGTGACGGCCGGTGACGCCGGTCGCGTGTCCGCCGGGAGCGGGCACCTGGCGATGCGCGCGAGCAGCGTCGTCAGCTGCGATGCGGCCGCGCGATCGGGCAGTCGCGGCGCTTCGACCAGCGCGCCCGCCGCCGATGCCAGTGTCGCCAGGTCGTCGGCAAGCGCCTGCGCTTCCAGCTCGCGGCAGGTGTCCGCGAGGCGTCCGGCATCGCATGCAAGCAGAGCCAGCAGGTTGATGTCCCAACCGGCCTCGCGCATGCGCTCGCCGCTGCGCAGGAGCCGTTCCAGCCGTGACGGAAGCTGTGCCGACCGCAGGCGCGCGTGCGCGCGGCGGGCCTCGTTCGCCGGAGCAGGCTTCGCGTGCGGGCCGGCCGGTCCGCTCACGGCCGCAGCACCACCAGCAGCACGATGCCGACGAGCAGCAACGCGGGCGCTTCGTTGAAGATCCGCAGCCAGCGGCTCGAATAACCTGCCGTTCCGTCCGCGAACCGGCGCGTCATGCGGACGAGCTGCACGTGGTAGGCGATCAGCAGCGCGACGAGCGCGAGCTTCGCGTGCAGCCAGCCTTGCTGCAGGTAGGCGGGCGCGCCATGCGCGAACACGCCGAGTGTCGCCAGTCCGAACGCGACGGCAAGGGTGCCGCCGATGTGCGTCATCATCAGCAGTCGCCTCTCCATGACCTTGAGCCGCTCGCGCACCACCGGCTCGCCGGCTTCGGCGTGGTACACGAACAGCCGCGGCAGGTAGAACAGTCCTGCGAACCAGGTGACGACGAAGACGATGTGGAAAGCCTTGAGCCAGAGCATGCGTGTGCGCTTCCTTTCCGGGCCCGCCGAGTATAGATCGGCGGGCGTCTCGCCTTGACCCGCGCGGACGGTGCGCCTTATAAGCCCTGTCCCGCCTTGCACGTGGTCCGATGCAGCCCAGGCCTTCCCTCGTGGTCCAGCGCCATGATCCCGCGCGCCAGCGCCGGCGCCGGCTCATGCTGGCGGTGCTGTGGCTGGCGTCCGTGCTCGTCGTGGCCGGCCTCGTGGCGCTGTACGTGAAGCGCTCGCCGGACACGGAGAAACTGCGCCAGCTGGATGCGGCCGTGCGGGAAGTCGATGCCCTCAAGGCGAAGAACGTGCAGCTGGAGCGGTCCGAGCAGGTCGCGCGCAGCGCATTGCTGGAACTGCAGCAGACCTTGCGCGAGCGCGAGGAGGAAGTCGACGGCCTGCGCGCCGATCTCGCGTTCTACGGGCGGCTCGTCGGCGGCGGCATGCGCGAGGGTCTGGCCGTGCACACGCTGCGCGTGACGCCGGTCGCGCAGTCGAACGCATGGAACTTCACCGCGACGCTGACGCAGAACTTCAAGCGCGGCCAGGACATCCAGGGACGCTTGCGGATCGACCTGGAGGGCGTGCGCGACGGAAAGCTCGCGCGGCTGGACTGGCCGGTGCTCGCGCAAGGCCACGACAGTGCCGGCATCGCGTACCGGTTCAAGTATTTCCAGCAGGTCAGCGGTACCATCATGATTCCGGATGGCTTCCTGCCGAACCGGATCGTGGTACACGCCGATGGTGGCGGCGACCGCGCCGACCAGACGTTTTCCTGGGCCGACGCGACCAAGGGCGAGGAGACCCGCGATGTTCCGCAGCAGTGACAAGCGCAATGGCAAGCAGGTGGCGGCAATCAGCACCCTGATCGCGGCCGGTACGAAGATCCGCGGCGACGTGCATTTCGAGGGCGGGTTGCATCTGGACGGCGCGATCGAGGGCTCCATCACCGCCGATGCACAGGATGCGGTCCTGACGATGAGCGAGCAGGGGCGCGTGCATGGAGAGGTCCGCGTATCCAACGCGGTCATCAACGGAGCCGTGGTCGGCGACCTTTTCGTCGGCGAGCGGCTGGAACTGGCCAATGGCGCACGCATCGACGGCAACGTGAACTATCGCGTGCTGGAGATGGCCGCGGGCGCGCGGGTGAACGGCAAGATGGTCTATCAGGGCGAGGCGCCGCGTCAGCTCGCCTCGCCGGACGCGGCCGGCGAGATGGAAGACGCCGAGCCGGCGCGTGCTTGAATCCATCCCGTCGAAGACCCATAGCAGCCCGATGGAAACCACCGATACCCCGAGCTACCTGGATGCCGATGCCGCTCCGCTCGTCTTCACCGGTGCAGCGGCCGACAAGGTGCGCGAACTGATCGCCGAGGAAGGCAATCCCGCGCTCAAGCTGCGCGTGTACATCAGCGGCGGCGGCTGCTCCGGCTTCCAGTACGGGTTCACGTTCGACGAGGAGCGTGCCGACGACGATTTCGCGGTCGAACGCGACGGCGTGACGCTCGTCGTCGATCCGCTCAGCCTGCAATACCTCGCCGGCGCGGAGATCGACTACACCGAATCGCTCACCGGAGCGCAGTTCGTGATCCGCAATCCGAACGCGAAGACCACCTGCGGCTGCGGTTCGTCGTTCACGGTCTGATCGTGTCCGAAGCCGAGCGCCCGGCCAACGTCTTCGCCGGCCTCGCGCTCGATCGCAATGCCGAGCTGCGCGACGATCCCGAATGGAGCGCCGTCTGCCTCGCCGATCCCGCGATGCGCTTCATCGTCCTCGTGACCGCCGACGGCGGCCATCGGGCGGTGCTCGATGCGAGTGGTACCGCATTGCGGCGTTTCGGCGTGGTCGATCTGGCGAGGCTCGCGCAACCGGAGGCCCGTGCGTACCTCGGCCATGACGCCGACGGCCCGCTGTTCGTGCTCGCGCTGCCGGCGCCGCCGGACGATTCCGCGTCGGCGACGGCACGGTGCATCGATCTGCGCAGCGCCGGAATGGTGCTGCCGGCGCAGGAGGCCGGTCTGTTCGCGTACGCACGCGCGCTGGTGCACTGGTGTCTGCGCACGCGCTGGTGCGGTGCCTGCGGATCGTCGCTAACGATGCTCGCACTCGGACATCGCGCGCGTTGCACGAATCCGGCGTGCGCGATCGAGCATTTTCCGCGTACCGATCCGGCGGTGATCGTGGTGGTCGAGGACGGCGAACGCTGCCTGCTCGGCACGCAGCACGGCTGGGCCGGCAATCTCTGGTCCGCGCTGGCCGGATTCGTCGAGCCGGGCGAATCGCTGGAGGACGCGGTGCGGCGCGAGGTCATGGAGGAGGCCGGCGTGCGGGCCGGCGGCTGCCGCTACCATTCCTCGCAGCCATGGCCGTTCCCGGCGTCGCTGATGCTCGGCTTCCACGCGGTCGCGCTGGATGCGGGGATCACGGTCGGGCCGGAACTGCGGGATGCGCGCTGGTTCGACGCGGACGGGATCATCGACGGCATCCGCTCCGGCACGCTGCGCCTGCCGCTGCGGCTCTCGATCTCGCACGAACTGATCGCCGACTGGCTGCGTCGCGTTGCCGGTGTCGAACTCGGCGAACTGCAGGCACGGGCGGCACGTTGATCCGCGCGGCCGCCGCACGTCGGCGAACTGGCCTAGAATCGCGGCTGTCGCGTCGCGCGACGCAGACCGATTCCGCATGATGGCCCAGATCTTCCTCGCGATCCTGCTCGTTCTCGTCTGCGCGCATGCCGCGCCCGATCTGGTGCGCGTGCGCGAGTTCGGCTGGCTCGACCGGCTGCTCGGCTGGTGGACGCGCAGTTCCGGCGACGATGCGCGTCCGCGTTTCGCCGCGATCTGGCTTCCGCTGGCGGTGTTCCTCGCGTGCGTGCTCGTGCAGTTCGCGCTGGCGAAGGTGATGTTCGGCCTGCCCGCGTTCGCGTTCGCATTCGCGGTGCTGTTCTACTGCTGGGGACCACGCGATCTCGACGCGGACATCGAGGCGGTGCTGAAGGCGCCGGACGGCGACCGCCGCAGCGGTGCCGTGCAGGCATTGCGCCCCGACCCCGCGGTCGACACGCTGCCGCTGCAGGCGGCGCCGATCGTCGAGGCGACGTTTCTGTCCGCGCTGTCGCGCTGGTTCGGCGTCCTGTTCTGGTTCGTCTTGCTCGGACCGGCCGGGGCGCTTGCGTACCGCATCGTGCAACTGCTCGCGCGCAACGCGACGTTCCGCGCACGCATCGACGCCGAACAGCAGGCGTGGCTCGAACGCGCCGCGCGCGTGCTGGACTGGGCACCGGCGCATCTGGCGGCGCTCACGCTGGCGCTGGTGTCCGATTTCGACGCGGTGCTCGGCCGTTGGCGCGACTACCATGCCGCCCACGGGCAGGGATATTTCACGCTCGATCTCGGCTTCCTCGGCGCGATCGCCCGGGCCGGCGTGGAGGCCGACGTCGTCGCCGGCGACGGGTACGCGACCGAGGTCGACGATCCGCTGCGCGCGCTGGAGGATGCGCGCACGCTGCTGCGCCGCATCCTCGTCGTCTGGCTTGCGCTGCTTGCGCTGGTGGTGCTCGCCGGCTGGGCGGTGTAGGCAGCGTCAGGCGCGGTCGCCGCGCAGTTCGCGCACGCGCTGCTCGAGCATCGCCGCGTCCGCCTGCGCCGCGGCGAGCGGTGCGCCGACCACCAGTTCGATGCGCGCGCGCAGCCGGCGCGGCAGCCGCGCGCGACCGAGCATGCTGTCGCGGCGGCTCCAGACCGATCCCCACAGCCCTCGCAGCGCCATCGGCACCACCGGCACCGAACGCCGTTCGAGGATGCGCTCGACGCCCGGCCGGAACGGCGCGATCGCGCCGTCGCGGGTGAGGCCGCCCTCCGGGAAGATGCAAACCACGTCGCCTTCGGCCAGCGCCGCGTCGATCGCATCGAACGCGCGCGCGAGCAGGGCTGCATCTTCCTTCGCGCCGGCGATCGGGATCGCGCGCGCGGTGCGGAAGATGAAACGCATCACCGGCACGTCGAAGATCCGGTAGTACATCACGAAGCGGATCGGCCGCCGCACGCACCCGGCCACGATCAGCGCATCCATGTAGCTGACGTGGTTGCACACCAGCAGGGCCGGACCTTCCTCCGGAACGTGCTCGAGCCCTTCGCTGCGGATGCGATACAGCGTGTTGACGAGGATCCAGCTCAGGAACCGCATCAGGAACTCGGGCACCAGCGTGTAGATGTAGATCGCGACCGCGGCATTGAGCAGCGCGGTGGCGAGGAAGATCTGCGGAATCGAGAGGCCGGCCCTGGCGAGGCCGATGCCGAACGCCGCCGCAGCCACCATGAACAGCGCGTTGAGGATGTTGTTGCCGGCGATCACGCGTGACAGCTCGTGGCGCGGCGTGCGGCTCTGCACCAGCGCGAACAGCGGCACGATGTAGAAGCCGGCGAATACGCCGAGCAGCGTCATGTCCAGCGCGATGCGCCAGTGGCCGGGGGCGGCGAGGAACGCGAGAGCGCCCAGCCCGCTTGTCGTGGCGATCCCCGGCTGGGCGAAGTACAGGTCGATGCCGAACAGGCTGAGCCCGATCGAGCCGAACGGCACGAGGCCGATCTCCACCTTGCGTCCCGAAAGCCGCTCGCACAGCAGCGAACCGACGCCGACGCCGATCGAGAACAGCGCGAGCACGAGGATCGCGACCGACTCGCCGCCGCCGAGAAACAGTTTGGTGTAGTTCGGCAGCTGTGCGGTGAACACGCCGCCGAAGAACCAGAACCACGAGATGCCGAGCACGGAGTTGAACACCGTGCGGTCGCGCCTGACGAAGCCGAGCACGCGCCAGGTTTCGCTGAATGGGTTCCAGTTGAAGCGAAGTTCCGGCGCGGTCGGCGGCGCCGGCGGGATCGCGCGGCTGACCGACCATCCGGCGATCGCGACGCCGACCACGAGCAGCGAAGCGGCGGTCGGGCCGTATCCGGCGATCGCCATCAGCGAGCCGCCGGCGATCATGCCGAACAGGATCGACAGCGAGGTGCCCATCTCGACCAGTCCGTTGCCGCCGACCAGTTCTTCCTCGCGCAGGGCCTGCGGCAGGATCGCGTACTTGATCGGTCCGAACATCGTCGAATGCAGGCCCATCAGGAACAGCACGCCGAGCAGCAGCGGCACGTTCTTCGCGTGGAACGCGAACGCGGCCAGCAGCATCGCCGCGATCTCGAACAGCTTGACGTAGCGGATCAGTCGCGTCTTCTCGTACTTCTCCGCGAGTTGCCCGGCACTTGCCGAGAACAGGAAGAACGGCAGGATGAACAGCGCGGGCGCGAGGTTGGAGTAGAAGCCGACCTGCGCATCGGACAGCCCGAGATGGAACGCGACCAGCACGATCATCGCCTGCCGGAATGCGTTGTCGTTGAATGCGCCGAGCGCCTGGGTCGCGAAGAACGGAGCGAAGCGGCGCGTGCGCAGCAGGCGGAACTGGGTCGGTTCGCTCATGTCGTCTCCCGCTTCGGACGCGTGGAATCTAGCAGGTCGCGGCGATACCCCCGAACCTGCCGCATCCGCCGCGGTCGCGATCCGGGAACTGAATGCATGCCGCGAGGTCGGGCCCATGGCCGGACGCCAGCGGGTACACTGCGCGCCGTTTTCCCACGATTGCGGGTGCCCAGACGATGTTTGCACGCCTGTCCGCGATGGCGCTGGCCGCCGCCGTGCTGCTGTCCAGCTCCGGTTCCGCGTCCGCCGACGCGCTGATCAAGCCGGTTCCGGTTCCCGATTACTCGCGGCTCACTCCGGAGAAGGCGAAGGAACTGCGCGAGGTGCGCACGATCTTCGAGCAGAAGCACGCCGAACTCGCCGGCGATCTGCTCGCCGAGGCATACGCGTTGCTGGCGGCGGCGTACGCGAGCAACGGTTTCCTGCAGGAGGCATCGGTCGCGATGGAGAATGCATCGCTGCTGGCGCCAAAGGACGGTCGCTGGGTCTACTCGCGCGGCGTGATCGCCGAGGAGCAGAAGCAGCTCGCCGTCGCGCAGAACTTCTATGACCTCGCCCTGCAACTGGACAAGGACTACCTGCCGATCCGCATGGCCGTGGTGCGCGGAAAGATCGCGAACGGCGATCTCGACGGCGCGCGCAAGCTGCTCGCCGAATACGTCGCGACACACCAGGATGCGGCGGCCTATGCTGCGCTCGGCGACATCGCGCTGCGCCAGAAACGCTACGACGAGGCCGTCCGCAACCTGCGTCGCGCGCTGGCGCTGCAGCCGGAAGCGACCGGCCTGAACCGGCCGCTCGCCGACGCGCTGGCGGCCGCAGGAGATGCGAAGGGCGCGGCGGATGCGCGCGCGAAGGCCGGCAACGTGGTGCCGGGCGTGGCCGACACGCTTGCCGCCGGCCTTCTGGGCCGGTCGCTGCCGGGAACCGCATCGGAAGCTGCGCAGCCGCCGGCGAAGGATCGCGCGGACATGGATCCCGCAGCGCGGCTGCTGGCCGAGGCGCTGGTGCTGCTGGATACCGGGCGGTACGCGGAGGCGCGCGCGAAGCTGGACGAAGGGCTGAAGTCGCGGCCGCGTGACGCGACGCTGCTTGCGCTTTACGCACGTGTCGAGGCGGCCGACGGCCGCCTCGATGCGGCCAAGGCGCGCGCGGCGGCCGCGGTGGCCGCCGACCGCAACAACGCGATGGCACATCTCAGCCAGGGCATCGCGCTGGAAATGGCCGGCGACGATGCAGGTGCACGCAGCGCCTACGAGCAGGCGCTGCGCATTGCGCCGGACCTCGACAGCGCGCTCGGGTTCCTCGGGGCGCTGCTGCTGCGCACCGGCGATGCGTCCGGCGCCGTGCGCCGCTATCGCGAGCTGGTTCGCACCAACGTCCACGATCAGGACAACTGGATCCGGCTGGTCGGTGCCTACGTCGTGGCCGGCCAGTGCGGAGAGGCACTCAAGGACATCGGCGACCTGGTCAAGCGCGACATGAAGAACCGCTTCGCGCTGCAGCTCTACGTGCGAGTGGCGAGTACCTGTCCTGCCGCGACGGCCGCGGAGCGCGCGACGGCCCTGCAGATGGGCGCCGATCTCTACGACGACGCCACGCCATCGCCGCCGAACACGGAGGCGTATGCGCTTGCATTGGCCGCGAACGGCCGCTGGGAGGACGCGATCCGCACGCAACAGGCGGCCATTTTCCTGCTGGTGCGCAACAATCGCCGAGCGCTCGTTCCGGGCTACAAGGAAACGCTTGCGCAGTTCGAGGCGCACAAGGTTCCGGACGCACCGTGGGTACGCAGCGCGGGCATGTTCAACCCGCAACGGTTGAAGCCGGCGCCGCGCGCAGCCCGGGCGCCGGCAGAGAAGCGGAAATGACGCCGCGCGCGAGCGCGCCGAGATTCATTCGCGGCGCAGCGCGCGGTGTCCGATGTCGGTCCGATGGAAGGCGCCGTCGAAGCGGATCCGGTCCGCGCGCGCGTAGGCGCGCGTGCGCGCCTCGGCGATGTCGCGACCGAGCGCGCACACGGCCAGCACGCGCCCGCCCGCGGTGACCACGCGCCCTTCCGCATCCAGCGCGGTTCCGGCATGGAACACCTTGGTGTCGGCCTCGTCGCCGCACTCGTCCAGGCCGTCGATCGCATCGCCGCCGCGCACGCTTCCCGGATAACCGCCCGCGGCGATCACCACGCCGAGTGCCGGACGCGGATCCCATTGCGCCCGCGTCGCATCGAGGCGCCCCGCGAGCGCGGCCTCGACGAGGTCGAGGAGGTCCGAGCGCAGGCGCAGCAGGATCGGCTGCGTTTCCGGGTCGCCCAGGCGCGCGTTGAACTCGATCACCTTCGGATTGCCGTCCGCGTCGATCATCAGTCCGGCATAGAGGAATCCTGCGAACGGCGTGCCTTCCGCGGCCATGCCCGCGATGGTGGGCCGCACGATCGTGTCGAGAATGCGCTGTTCGATCTCGGGTGACACCACCGGCGCGGGCGAATACGCGCCCATGCCGCCGGTGTTCGGGCCACGGTCGCCGTCGTCGCGGCGCTTGTGGTCCTGGCTGGTGGCCAGTGGCAGCACGTTGCGGCCGTCGCTCATCACGATGTAGCTCGCTTCCTCGCCGGCGAGGAACTCCTCGATCACCACGCGCGAGGACGCATCGCCGAAGGCGCGGCCGTCGAGCATGTCGCGCAGCGCGCGTTCCGCCTCGTCGAGCGTCATCGCCACGACCACGCCCTTGCCGGCGGCGAGACCGTCTGCCTTGATCACGATCGGCGCGCCCTTCGCGCGCACGTGCGCGAGCGCGGCATCGAGATCGCAGAACACCGCGTAATGCGCGGTCGGGATGCCGTGACGCGCGAGGAAGTCCTTCGCGAACGCCTTGGAACTCTCCAGTTGCGCGGCGGCGCGGCTGGCGCCGAAACACGGGATCCCGGCGGTGGTGAACGCATCGCTCACGCCGGCCGCGAGCGCCGCTTCCGGCCCGATCACCGCGAGGGCGATGTCGTGCGCGCGTGCCAGTGCGAGCAGGCCATCGACATCGGTGACGGCGATCGGTGCATTGCGCATGCGCGGCTCGCGCGCCGTGCCGGCGTTGCCCGGTGCGACGATCACTTCCGAAACGCGCGGCGACTGCGCGAGCTTCCACGCCAGCGCGTGCTCGCGGCCGCCGGAACCGATTACGAGGACTTTCATGGCGAGGTCTCCTGGAGGTCGAGCGTCAGTTCACCGGCACGGGAGGTGCTTCGCCGACGCACAACGCCGGGGCCCGGGGTTCGCGAAGCGAACCTTGGGATGGATGCCGGCATCGCCGGTGTGTCGGTGCAAGGACGGGTTCGGCGGCATGAGGGCAATGCCCGGAAACAGCCCCCGAGTCGGGGGCGATTCGCGCCGCAGGCGCGAATGGGGGTTGGAAGTGCAAGGCCGGGGCCCGGGGTTCGCGAAGCGAACCTTGGGATGGATGCCGGCATCGCCGGCATCAATGCCTGAAATGCCGCACGCCCGTGAACACCATCGCCATGTCGTGCTCGTTGGCGGCGGCGATGACTTCGGCGTCGCGCATCGATCCGCCGGGCTGGATCACGGCGCGGATGCCGGCTTCCGCCGCGGCGTCGATGCCGTCGCGGAACGGGAAGAACGCATCCGACGCCATGACGCTGCCGCGCACCTCGAGGGATGCCTCCGCGGCCTTCATGGCGGCGATCTTCGCGCTGATCACGCGGCTCATCTGTCCGGCGCCGATGCCGATGGTGCGGCCTTCGCGGGCGTAGACGATCGCGTTGGACTTCACGTACATGGCGACGTGCCAGGCGAACAGCAGGTCATGGAGTTCCGCTGCATCCGGCACGCGGCGCGACACGACCTCCAGATCCGACAGGAGCAGCGTGTCGCGGTCGGAATCCTGCATCAGCAGCCCGCCGGCGATGCGCTTGTACTCGCACGAATGCGGCGCGAGTTCGCTCCAGTCCCCGGTTTCGAGCACGCGCACGTTCTTCTTCGCGCGGATCGCCTCCAGCGCATCCGGATCGAACCGCGGGGCGATGACGACTTCGACGAACTGCCGTTCGATGATCCGTTGCGCGGTCCGCGCGTCGAGCGCATGGTTGAACGCGATGATGCCGCCGAACGCGGAGACGGGATCGCAGGCATAGGCGCGTTCGTAGGCCTCGGCGAGATCCGGGCCGAGTGCGACGCCGCACGGATTGGCGTGCTTGACGATCACGCACGCGGGCGTCTTGCGGAACGCCTTGACGCATTCCAGCGCCGCGTCCGCGTCGGCGATGTTGTTGTAGGAAAGTTCCTTGCCGGCAAGGACGGTTGCGGAGGCCACGGTGCCCGGCGGCGGTTCGCGTTCGACATACAGCGNCGCGCCCTGGTGCGGATTCTCGCCATAGCGCAGCGGCATGCGGCGATCGAACGACAGCGTGAGGACGGGCGGGAAGGTCTCCGGCTTTTCCACGTCGCCATGCGTGCCGAGCCAGTTCGCGATCAGGCCGTCGTAGCGTGCGGTGTGGGCGAATGCCGCGGTCGCGAAGCGCCGGCGCAGCGGCAGGCGCGTACCGCCCTCGGCGAGGGCTTCGAGCAGCTCGGCGTATTGCGCGGGATCGACGACCACGGCGACATGCTCGTGGTTCTTCGCTGCGGCGCGCAGCATCGCGGGCCCGCCCACGTCGATGTTCTCGATCGCTTCGCCGATGCCGCAATCGGGTGATGCGACGGTCTTTTCGAACGGATACAGGTTCACGACGAGGAGATCGATGGGCCGGATGCCGTGCTCCGCCATCACGTCGTCGTCGATGCCGCGGCGACCGAGCAGGCCGCCGTGGATGGCCGGGTGCAGCGTCTTCACGCGGCCGTCCATGATCTCGGGGAAGCCGGTCAGCGCGCTGGCATCGATCACCGGCAGCCCTGCCTCGCGCAGCGCGCGTGCGGTGCCGCCGGTGGAATAGAGCGCGACGCCGAGCGCGTCGAGTCCGCGTGCGAGGTCGATGAGCCCGGTCTTGTCCGAGACGCTGAGCAGCGCACGGCGAACCGGTACGAGGGTGGCATCGAACATGGTGGCGGGCCGGAGCGTAAAAGGCACGATTATAGCGTCGTGACCATGTCCGTGCCGGAGGCGGGGGAGCGTCAGGAGACCTCGATGCCGTACTGCTGCAGCTTCTTGCGCAACGTGGCCCGATTGATGCCGAGGGCTTCGGCGGCGCGGCTCTGGTTGCCGCCGTACCATGCCATCACTTCGCGCAGCAGCGGCATTTCCACCTCGCGCAGGACGAGCGCGTGCAGGCCTTCGCCCGGCTCCGATTCCACGTCCGACAGGTAGCGGCGTACCGCGCGCGCGACGCATTCGCGCAGCGCCGGCTGGAGCACGGAGTCATGCGCGACGTCGCGCAGGGAGATGGCAGCATTCACGAGGACGGGGCCCTTTTTTTCTTCGCTTCCATGATCGGGCCGACGCGCAGCGAGGTGCGGTCGGACCGAGATAGTAGCGCCGCGCCGGCGGGTTGATAAGGGTCCGGATGTGGAAAATCTCGGCACATGCGCCGCACGCTCCCTCATCTCCTTTTGTGCATGGCCACTTGCGTGGAAAAGTTCAGGAGCGAATGATGCTGCTGCCGCGCCGCGGCAACACCTCACTCGAATCCGAATTCGAACGCGACGGCGTTGCGCCCCGGATCGGCCACCTCGAACACCAGCGAAGAACTCGCGCCCGCCGCGATTCCCGTGCCGGCGGCAGCCGGTTCGGCGAGATATTCGCGCGGCAGGAATCGCCGCATTGCGACCGGCTGCCCATCGAAGTCCGACAGCGTGATCGCGACCACGGGCCATGCCTGCGCGAACGGTGCGTCGTTGCGCAGCGTCGCCGAGATGATGAGCGCTCCGTTCACCGAAGGGTGCGGTCGAATGTCGCGCGAGGAAAGCTCCAGTCGCGATGGCTCGCGCCGCAGGGGAAGGGTGCATCCCACGCGCGAGCAGAGCAGATCGAGCCAACTGCGCACGCGCGCGTCATCGATCCATCGGTCGCGGTCTGCCCAGGCGATTTCCGCACCCAGCGTGACCAGGAGGAGCGCGCAACCGGCCAGCCAGCCGGCGTTGCCGCGTTGCCGCCGCGCCCGTTGCCGCCTGGCGGCGAAGGTCGGCGACGAGGTGCGCTCGTGCGAAAGCGGACGCCTCCGCTCGTCCGGTTCCGCGAGCAACGGCACCTGCACCGGGTTCGGCCGGAACACCGGCAACTCCAGTGGCGGCGGCGCATCCGCGCGGGGATGGACGGCGAGTGCCTCGATCGGTTCCGGCGGGAGCTGTTCGGCCAGCGTGCGCAGGGCGTCGAACACGGCGGCGCAGTGCGTGCATCGCACGTTGCCATGAGCCGCCGCGAGCTGCGCTTCGGCTAGCTTGTAGATCGTGCTGCATTCGGGGCACTGCGTGTACATCGTGCGGCTTCTGCGTCGGGGGCGCCTGCGATTATGGCGTCGGGACGGCACCTTTGCAGCGCAACGAAGCGTTCACGGCGCGGTGTCGGGTGCCGGCGCCCACGCGAGCGTCCGCGGATCGAAACCTTGCTCGATCGTCGGCTTCACCACGCGGAAGTACGGCGACAGGTCGAAGTCGCGCGGCGCGTACATGCGCGAGTGGCGGATGTGCATGATCTCGGTCGCCTGCTGCTCGCCGTCGGGTCCGGCGCGGCGCACGACCTCGATGTCCGGCAGAACCGGGTAGTCGATCGCGGCGAACGCGTCGGCGATCAGCGACGAGCAGATGGCGCGCGTCGGTGCGCCGCCGCCGAACGCGAACAGGCGCCGGCGCAACCGCTGCGGAACCGGCGGCGGATGGAGCAGGTAGCGAGCGAGATCGAACACGTTGCGCAGGTCGTATTGCTGCCCGATGCGTGCCAGCGCGTGGGCGACCAGCGCGTCGATCGCGCGGCCGTCGAGCCCGACGGGCCGGCAGATCCGCGTGTGCAGCGCTTCGTACCGCGCGAGCGGGATCACGCGCACGCCTTCGTTGATGTCCGCCTCGACCAGCATCGTGTCCGGTCCGTGCGTCTCGGCCAGCGCGTCGCCGATGCATAGTGCCGAATGCGACCAGGTCGACTGGGTGATCGTGCGGATCGCCGAAGCGAATCGGCTCGTTCCCTCGACGAGCAGCACGTCGCCCTTGCGTAGGGTGGCGGCGAGCTGGCCGGGGCGGCTGGTCGTGACGTGCGTGTTCTCGCGTGGCTCGGACAGGTAGCGCGCCAGCTTGCGTCCCAGCCATTGCAGCCCTTGCACGATGCAGGTGCCTCGGTTGGTTGCGGAAGCCCCGGAGTCTAGCCGGTCACGCGCATCGCATCAGCGCCGTCGCACGCCGCTGATGCGCACCCAGTCCTCGCGCGTGTCGACGGCGAGTTCGTCGAACCAGGGCGAATAGCGGTCGAGGAGATCGTGCTGCTGGCTCGCCAGGATTCCCGAGATCGCGAATGGCCCGCCCGGTTTGGTGCACGCGGCGAAACGCGGTGCGAGTTCGGCGAGCGGGCCGGCGAGGATGTTGGCCACGAACACGTCCGCGGGCTGCGGCTCGAATGCCTCCGGCATGTACAGCGAGAGTGCGTCGGAGACGCCGTTGCGCCCGGCATTGTCGCGGCTCGCCTGAAGCGCCTGCGGGTCGTTGTCGATGCCGTCCACGAGCGCGGCGCCGAGCTTGAGCGCGGCGATTGCGAGCACGCCGGAGCCGCAGCCGTAGTCGATCACGTGCGCGCCGCGAAGATCGAGGCCATCCAGCCATTCGAGGCACAGAGCGGTGGTCGGGTGCGTGCCCGTGCCGAACGCGAGGCCGGGATCGAGGCGCACCACGACAGCATCGGCGTCGGTGGGCGGCTCGATGTTCCAGGGATAGATCCACAGCCGCCGTCCGAAGCGCATCGGCTTGAAGTCGTCCATCCACACGCGCGTCCAGTTCTGGTCGGCCACCTCGCGGAACGCGATGCGCTGCGGATCGATCTCCGGCAGCAGCTCGCCCATCACGTGCAGCAGGCCGCTGCGGTCGGTGTCTCCGTCGAAGAGCGCGGCGAGCACGAGCATGTCCCACAGCGGCGTCTCGCCGACGCCCGGTTCGAGGATCGCGCGCTCGTTCGGCGTGTCCGCCTCGGCATCGAGCAGCGTCACGCTGAGCGCGCCGGCCTCCTCCAGCGCCCGTTCGGCGCGTTCCTGTTCGCCGGCCGCCACGGCCAGCCGCAGTTCAATCCATGCCATGGAACACCGTCTCGCATGCAGGCCGGCGCGGGGACATCGCGTCGGGTTGATGAAGGTCGGGGCGTCAGCCGCCGATGCCCATCGCCTTCTCGCGCGCCTCGGCCATGCGCTTCTCGAGATAGTGGATGTTCTGGCCGCCGGCCTGGAAGCCGCCATCGGCCATGATCCGCTGCTGCAGGGGCACGTTGGTCTTGATGCCCTCGACGACGAGTTCCGACAGCGCGATGCGCATGCGCGCGATGGCGGTGGCGCGGTCGCGACCGTGCACGATCAGCTTGCCGATCATCGAATCGTAGTTCGGCGGGATGCGGTAGCCGTCGTAGACATGCGTGTCCACGCGCACGCCGGGGCCGCCGGGTGACTCGAAGCGCTTGACGAGGCCGGGGCTCGGCATGAACGTGTCCGGGTCTTCCGCGTTGATGCGGCATTCGATCGCGTGGCCGTCGAAGACGATGTCGTCCTGGCGGAACGAGAGCTTCTCGCCGGACGCGATCAGCAGCTGCTCGCGCACGAGGTCGATGCCGGTGATCAGTTCCGTCACCGGATGCTCGACCTGGATGCGCGTGTTCATTTCGATGAAGTAGAAGCTGCCGTTCTCGTACAGGAACTCGAAGGTGCCTGCGCCGCGGTAGCCGATGCGCAGGCAGGCCTCGACGCAGACCTTTCCGATCTCGGCGCGCTGTTCGGGCGTGATGCCGGGCGCGGGCGCTTCCTCGACCACCTTCTGATGACGGCGCTGCATGGAGCAGTCGCGCTCGCCGAGATGGATCGCGTTGCCCTGGCCGTCGGCGAGCACCTGGATCTCCACGTGGCGCGGGTTCTCCAGGAACTTCTCCATGTAGACCTGATCGTTGCCGAACGCGGCCTTCGCCTCGGTCCGGGTCATCTGGATCGCGTTGGCGAGATGCGCTTCGGTGTGCACGACGCGCATGCCGCGCCCGCCGCCTCCGCCGGCCGCCTTGATGATGACCGGGTAGCCGATCTCGCGCGCGATGCGCATGTTGGTCGAGGTGTCGTCACCGAGCGGTCCGCCCGATCCGGGCACGCACGGCACGCCGGCCGCCTTCATCGCCTTGATCGCCTCGACCTTGTCGCCCATGAGGCGGATCACGTCGGCGGTCGGACCGATGAACACGAAGCCGGATCGCTCGACCTGTTCGGCGAAGTCCGCGTTCTCGCTGAGGAATCCGTAGCCGGGGTGGATGCCCTGCGCGTCGGTCACCTCGGCAGCGGCGATGATGCGCGGCGCGTTGAGGTAGCTTTCGGCGGGTGCCGGTGGTCCGATGCAGATCGATTCGTCGGCCATGCCGACGTGCTTGAGGTTGCGGTCCGCGGTCGAGTGCACCGCCACCGTCTTGATGCCGAGCGCGTGGCAGGCGCGCAGCACGCGCAGGGCGATTTCGCCGCGGTTGGCGATCACGACTTTGTCGAGCATGGGATGCGCCGCCTCAGCCGATCACGAACATCGGTTCGTCGAACTCGACCGGCTGCCCGTTCGAGACGAGGATCGCGCGCACCGTTCCGTCGACGTCCGCCTCGATCTGGTTGAACATCTTCATCGCCTCGATGATGCCGAGCGTTTCGCCGGCCTTGACCTGCTGGCCGACCTTCACGAATGCGGGCGCGTCGGGATTGGGCGACGCGTAGAACGTGCCGACCATCGGTGCCTTCACGATGTGCCCGTCGGGCAGGCCGTCGTCCGCCTGGGTGGCCTGCTGCGCGGCGGAAGCGGCGGTTGCCGGAGCGGCCGGCTCGATGCGTGCAGGCGACTGCGCGAGCATCGGCTGCGCGAGGCCGGCCATGCCGGTCGGCACGCGCGAAAGGCGCACCGTTTCCTCGCCTTCCTTGATCTCGAGTTCGGCGAGATTGGATTCCTCGAGCAGGTCGATCAGCTTCTTGATCTTGCGAAGGTCCATGACGGCCTCTTGCGATGATGGGTTGTCGGTGGTGGCGGACGGATCAGTCCGCGCGGTCGAGATGGCGGATTGCGGCGGCCAGCGCCAGTTCGTAGCCGAGCGGCCCGAAGCCGCAGACCACGCCGATGGCCAGGTCGCTGAAATAGCTGGTGTGCCGGAACGGCTCGCGCCGGTGCGGATTGGAAAGGTGCACCTCGATGAACGGGATCGCGACGGCGGCCAGCGCATCGCGGATCGCGACGCTGGTGTGGGTGAAGGCGGCCGGATTGATGAGGATGAACTGCGTGCCGTCCGCACGCGCGGCATGGATGCGCTCGATCAGCGCGTGCTCGGCATTGGACTGGAAGCTCTCGATCGTGTGCCCCGCAGCAACCGCACGTTGCCGCAGATCGGCATCGATGTCGGCCAGGCTCGCGTGGCCGTAGATCTCCGGCTCGCGCGTTCCGAGCAGGTCGAGGTTGGGGCCGTGCAAAACGAGGATGCGAGCCACGCGGACGCTCGGCGGAAAGAGGGCGCGTAGTCTGGCCGAGTCGTTACGTTCTGTCCAGTTCGCTGACGTTCGGCGGGTGTTTGCCGGAGTTCGTGGCGCTGTTCGTCAGAGGTACGGTGCCAGCCATGTCTTCAGCCGGCCTTCGTCGAAATCGCCGAAATGGCGCTCCACGATGCGTCCGTCGCGGTCGACGAGCACGGAGTACGGCAGCACGTTGCGATCGTTGCCGAGCACTCGGGACAGGTCGCCCAGCGCCGGGTCGTCGATCAGGATCGGATAGCGGACCGGATGGCGTGCCAGGAAGTCGCGCGTCGGCGCAGGTGCGTCGGCTGCGACGCCGACGATTTGCAGCCCGCGATCGCCGAGTTCGCCCTGCATCCGCTCCAGCAGCGGCATTTCCGCCACGCAGGGCGGGCACCAGCCGGCCCAGAAGTTCAGCAGGAGCAGCTTGCCGCGCCATTGCGAGAGCGGCTGCGGGCGGCCGTCGAGGTCGGGAAGTTCCAGTTCGGGCAGCGCCGATGGCAGCACGGGTGCCGCATCGACCACCGCGCTCTGGCGATGCGATGGCAGCAGGCGGCTCGCATGCCAGCCCGCCGCCGCGCTCAGCAGTGCGGCGATCACGATCAGCCATTCGGTCTTTCGGCGCATCGGCAGGGTGAGGTCCGGTCCGCGCGGGATGGTGCCACATCGTGGCGCCGTCGCGGGCGCGGGCCGTGCGAAGAGGCAACTGCAAACAAGCGAAACATCGGTGTCATGCGCCGCCGAATGTGTGGCGCACGTCACTACAATCGCCGTCGAAGACGCAACGGTGTCGGAGTCCGGAGCGGCCCCTCCCGTTCGATCGATGCGGGCATGCACGCGAAGCAGCAGGTCCGCCGCGAGCCTGGACCTCCCGCAAGACGCAGCACTTTGCCGGAACGGCAGCGCCGGCAGGCGTTTCCCATTTCCCATCGTTTGCGTTCACGAAAGAGTCCGAATGTTCAGTCTCGAGAAATTCGGCGTCCGCAGGGGCGACTCGGTTACCGCTGGCGACATCACCCTCGACCTCGCCACGCCCGGGGCGCTGTTCATCGTGGGTGCCGGTGGCGCCGGCAAGTCCTCGTTGCTGGCTGCGCTTGCCGGTTCGCAGGACGTCGAACCGCTCGGAACGGCAACGCTGGATGGTCAGGCGCTGCCGATCGGCGAGACCGCATGGATCCGGCAGCGCATCGCGCTGGAAGGCGCGGAGTCGGTCGCGGACGTCCTGCGCGAGTCCGGCATCCCGCAGGAGGAGGCGCGCGGCTGGCTGCAGGAGGCCGGCGTGGAGCCTGCGGACGACACGCTTGCCGCGGTCGCCGGAACGCTTCCGGTGAAGCTGCGCCGCTACCTCGCGGTGCGCGCGGCGCTGCGTCAGCCCGCACGTCTGTACCTGATCGACGAGCCGACGGTGGATCTCGACGATCGCGCGGCCGCTGCCGTGGTCGACGTGGTCCGCGACATCATGAAGAACGCCTGCGTCGTGATGGTCACGCACAACCGGCGCGAATGCATGGAACTCGGCGGCCACATCGCACTCATCGCCGGCGGGACGATGATGGAGAGCGCGCCGACATGGCGATTCTTCGAGAATCCGTCGACGCCGGCTGGACGTCTATACGTCGAAACGGGCAACTGCGGGTTGCCGGTCGATCTCACCCGGCGGCCCGGCGAGGCAGGCATATGGTGGCTCGTTCCGGGCCTTCTCTGCGGCATGAGCCGTCCGGGCGTTGCCGCCGAAACAAATGTTCAAGTTCGCTGGCTGCGCGAAAGCGGAATCGAGATGCTCGTTTGCGCGGAAGAATCGACGACGATGGCTCGCGAAGTGACATCCGGCGGATTGCAGTTGCATCACGTGTCAATCCCCGACATGGGCGCGCCCAGTTTTTCGCAGGCGGTGGACCTGTGCCGCGTGGTCGAACCGATCATCTGCGCGAATCGTGGCGTCGCCGTGCATTGCCGCGGCGGTCTCGGAAGGACGGGCACGCTACTTGCACTCATCCTGATCTGGTTCGGCGACACGGCCGACGACGCAATGACGAAGGTACGCACGGTGCGTCCTCTCGCCATCCAGTCGAAGGCGCAGTCGCAGTTCCTGCATGAATTCGCCGAACGAATCGGCGGATGGCGTTGAGCTTCACCAGCCACTTCAACTCAGCCAAAGGAAAAGAAATGTCAATCGACAAAGCGCTTTCTTCCGCACAGACCGACGTACCCGAGTGCGTGGCGGTCGGTTACGTGGACATGGTCAGCGGCCTGCTGCTTGCCGTGAAGACGGTCGACTCGCATCCGAGCGAGGTGCTCGATCTCGTCGCGGCGGCAACGGGCGACCTGTTCCAGGGCAAGAACGTCGTCGAGATCGAGAAGCTGTTCGACAAGTCGCGCGGCCTGACGCGCGCGGCAGGCGCGCACTACTTCAACGAGATCGTGGTGTTCAGCACCAACCTGATCCACGTGTTCATCCGCTCGAAGAAGAACCCGAGTCAGGCAGCGGTCTTCGTGTGCCGCATCTCGGCCAACATCGGCATGGTGCTCGTGCGCACGCGTGCCGCGATGGCATCGCTCGAGAGCGCGATGTAAGAGGCAGTGGCTGGCCAGCCCCGGAGCGCTGCACGGATGCCGCGCGTCGGGTGCATGGTCTCGATGGAATCAGGTGTCAACTGGTCAACGACTGATGCCCGGTCTTGCGGGGAGTCCGGGTGGAGCGATGTTGAAATGAACAACGGCAGACCCTTGCGTATCTCGTGTCCGAACTTCGCCCGCGAGGAAGTCGATGCGCTTAAATCGCTCGTCGGCTTGCTCAAGCCGTACCTCAAGCGCCCGTTCGCGGTGGACGGCGGCGTGATCGGCGATATCCGCTTCGTGAACCTCGACAACGGGGGCGAAGTGGCTGGCGGCGATGCGATCGGCCGTACCGTGGGCTGTGCCACGCGCCCGCGCATGCACGGCTCGGGAACGATTCACCGCCCGTGGCGCGTGTCCGAGGTGCTGGCCGTCCTGAGCGAGGCGGCGAACGACGCGAACAACGCCGCCGCGGCGCGCAGGGAAGCATCGGCCGCAGCACCGCAGACCGCCGACAACGTGGAGTGGACGTTCCGGCTGCGCGTCTGGCCGCTTGCGTTCGAGCAGTTGCCGAAGCGGAGCTGGCGGGTGCTCGCGAGCATCACGCATGAACCGTTGAGCGTCGCGGAAATCGCGGCACGCACGGAGCTGGAACAGGCCGAAGTCGACCAGTACCTGCAGATGATCACCGCGCAGGGCGCGCTGGAGCGCCTCGCGGCGCCGGTCGTCGCGTCGTCGGCCGCGCCCGCGCCGCAGGTGTCGAAGTGGCGTTCACTCGCCGGCCGGATCGGCCGCATCCTCGGATTCCAGCAATGAGCGAAACCTACAAACTTGCATTCATCGGCGAACCCGGCGCAGGCAAGACGACCTGCGTCGCCGCGCTGAGCGACATCGCGCCGGTGGCGACCGAAGTCCCGGCCACGGGCGAACTCGCACTCCTCAAGGACACGACCACCGTCGCGTTCGATTACGGCGAGATGAATCTCGACGACGGGGATCGCCTGCTGCTGTACGGCCTGCCGGGGCAGGCGCGTTTCAGCTTCATGTTCGACGTGGTGCGGCGCGGCCTGCTCGGCGCCATCGTGCTGGTCGATGCGTCTTCGCCGCGCCCGATGGAAGGCTTCCGCGAGACGATCGAGACCTACGCGAAGGACCTGCAAGGCCTTCCGTGGCTGGTCGCGGTCAACAAGGCGCGCGACGGCGCCGATGCACTGCGGCGGGAATGCCAGGAGCAACTCGTGCGGGCGAGACTGATCGCGCCGATCGTCACCGTGGATGCGCGCAAGCGCGAGAGCATCGTGCGCATGTTCGAAATCCTGTTCACGATGCTGGAGTACGGAACCACGACGCAATCCCGACAGGAGCTCGTTGCATGACGCTGCAGCTTTCCGATCGCACGCAATGCATCACGGCGCTGGATGCGATGCTGCAGCGTTGTCCCGGTGCGAACGAGGCGATGCTTGCATCCAGCGACGGACGTCCGTTTGCCGAGCGTTCCCGCGTTCGGACCGGCGTCGACGGCGGCCGCCTCGCGGCGATGGCGAGTTCGCTCGCCGCGCTCGGAAACGGCGTGCTGCGCGAACTGTCGGCCGGCAATCTCGACCATATCCTCGTCGAGGGGGGCGGCGGCAAGCTCGTCGTCTGCTGCGTCCCCGGCAGCCGCAACTCGCTGGTGCTGGCGGTGCACGCCGGCAACGAGGCGCGACTCGGCCTCGTGCTCGGTCAGGCGAAATCGTGTGCACTTGCCATTGGCCAGATCATGGCCAGGAGCGCGGCGTCGGCCTCCCGCTGATCAGCCTCCGGTGCCGGTCACGGCCCTTTCCACGATCCCGAACGTGAGTACCGAAGGCAGCTTCTCGCCCTCGCCCTGCACGCCGGGACGGAACACGACGTAAAGCGGAACGCCCGGCGAGTCGTAGGTCTTGAGGAACGCGCTGATCTCCGGATCGACGTTGGTCCAGTCGCCCTGCATCGCGACGGTATCCGTGCGTGCCATCAGGTCGCGAAACGCGTCCGTGTGCAGCACCGCCTTCTCGTTGACCTTGCAGGTCACGCACCAGTCCGCGGTCATGTCGACGAACACGCCGCGGCCTTCCGCGCGGAGGCTTGCCAGCCGCTCGGCGGAATACGGCACCCATTCGCTGCTCGCGGTCGTTGCGGCCTTCGGCGCCTCGCCGTGCATCGCCTGTGACAGCGGATGGAACGAAGCCGCCACGATCGCGAAGGCGAGCACCTTTCGCGCGAGCCCGCCGCGGTAGCGGCTGCGCTCCCACCACCACAATCCGAGCGCGAGCGCGGTCATGCCGACCAGCGCCCACGCGATCGCGTCCACGCCCTTCTGGTTGCCGAGGATCCACAGCAGCCACACGGCGGTCAGGTACATCGGAAACGCGAGCAGTTGCTTGAGCGTCTCCATCCATGCGCCGGGCCTGGGCAGGCGCGACGCGAGCGCGGGCACGAAGCCGACCAGCAGGAACGGCAGGGCGAGACCCAGGCCGAGTGCGAGGAACACCGGCAGCGCGACCAGCGAGGACGAGGCCAGCGCGAACGCAAGAGCCGAGCCCATGATCGGGATCGTGCACGGGCTCGCGACCACCACCGCGAGCACGCCGGTGAAGAAGTCGCCCACTGCGCCGCTGCGCGAGGCGAGGCCGCTGCCGGCACCGGCGAGACCGGCGCCGAAGTGGATGACGCCGGACATCGACAGCCCCACCGCGAACATGACGTAGGCAAGCACCGCGACGAACAGCGGTTGCTGCAGCTGGAAGCCCCAGCCGAGCGCCTGGCCGGCGCTGCGCAGCGCGATCACGACAAGGCCGACGGCGGCGAACGAGACGAGCACGCCGGCCGTGTACCAGAGCGCGTGGCTGCGCGCCTTCTCGCGGCTCTCGCCGCTTTGCGCGAGGCCGAGCACCTTGAGCGACAGCACGGGCAGGACGCACGGCATCAGGTTGAGCAGCAGTCCGCCGAGGACCGCGAGCAGCAACGCGCCGAGCAACCCGCCGCTGCCGGCCGAAGCGGCGGTCGGTGCCGGCGAGACCTGGTCATCGGCGGAGGCCGGATTTGCCGCGGCAGCCGGAACGAACGACGCGCTTGCGGAGGCGAGCTGATCCGCCGTCGCGGCCGGCAGGTCGATCGTGATGTCGCGCTCCATCACCGGGTAGCACAGGCCGTTCTCCTGACAGCCCTGATACTCGGCATGCAGCGTGATCGCCTGCGGCTCGCCGCGTTCGCGGCGCAGCGGGATCGGCAGTTCGATCTCGTCGAAGTAGACCTCGACCGTGCCGAAGTGCTCGTCGGCGTGCGGCACGCCGGAGCGCCATTGCGGCGCGCCGAGCTGCACGTCGTCGGCGTCGCGCAGCGCGAGCACGCTCTTGTCGCGGTAGAGGTAGTAGCCCTTCGGCATCGTCCAGCGCGCGAGGATCGAGGTCGGGCTCGCCGCGATCGCCTCGAACACGAAGGCCTCCTCGGCCGGCAACGGCGCGTCGTCCACGGCGCCTGCGGAGTCCCCGCCGAGCCGGATCAGCGGAAGCGAAGGCGCCGCGCTGCCGGCGAGAGGCGCGGCCGCTGCCGGCGTGTCGTTGGCGGGCAGCGCGAGCGTCAGTTTCGTCGGATGCGGCGGATAACAGATCTTCGGCTCGACCTCGTGGCAGCCCTGCACGGTTACCGTGAGGTCCAGCGTCGTCGTGCCCGCGCTCGCCGTGAACGGGAGACTGGCTTCGACGGTGCCGTGGTAGATCTCCACATCGCCGAGGAATTCGTCGTGGCGGGGCTCGCCCGGCGGCAGGTCCGGCGCGCCGAGCGTGACGCCGTCCTGCGTCGATTTCACCTTGATGCGCGAGCGGTACAGGTAGTAGTCCGGCGCGATTTCCCAGCGCAGCGCGACGCGACCCGGCTCCGGCACGCTCGCATCCAGCACGAACGCTTCCTCGACCGGCAGCAGGTCGTCCGTCGATTGGGCAGGCAGCGGCGGCGAGAGCGTCAGGCCGAGGAACAGGGCGAGCAGCAGGCGCATCGGAAAGGCTCCGGGTCGAGGCATGGAATCGGTCAGGGACCGGGGTTCGACCGCAATCCTTGCGGGATGTTCATCGCGGCACGGTTTCTGCCGCGAGCCACTCCAGGTACGGACGCGCGGCTGCGTCCGCGTCCAGCGCGAGGATCTCCGGCACCTGGTACGGATGCAGCTCGGCAATGCGCGCCATCAACGGCTGCACGCGCGCCTGCGTGGTCTTGACCAGCAGCAGCGCTTCGTTGTCCTCGCGGATCGCTTCTTCCCAGCGATACACGGAGTGGATGCCCGGCACGACCTGCACGCAGGCGGCAAGGCGTTCCTCGACCAGCGTGCGCGCGATGGTGCGCGCACGCTCGGCATCGGGACAGCTGCAGTGGACGATCACGGCGGACATCGCGGAAATGCCATGTGCGAACGGCGAATGTTCGCACATGCGTGCCGGGCGCACGAACCGGAATGTCCGGTGCCGTCCGGCGATCCGCCATCGAGGACGGATCGCCGGCGCGGACGCTCAGGGCGACTCGAAGCCGTCCGCGAAGATCAGATCGAGCGTCGGCACTTCGCAGACGGGCGGATTGCCCGATTCGAACAGCGCCCGGGTGGCCCACTCGGGATGATCCACGAACGGGTTGCGGTTGCCCTGGAACTGCTGGACGGTTTCGTTGCGCGCGATTTCCGCCGCATCGGGCGGATCGGCCTGGTGCCATGCCAGGAGGTCGGTGAGCAGGCCCATGTACGCCGTGCCGCCACTGGTGCCCACGATGTCGCTGCGATCGTCGGTGAGCTCGAGTTGCGGCTCGGTCTGGCCGCTGAGCGGATCGGTGCCGCCTTCGTAGCGGATCGCCATGTAGAAGATCGCGCGCGCCATCTCGCCTTTGCGGAATCCCCACACTTCGAACGAGCCCTGATTGCCGTTCGGGCCCTGCACCCAGTTCGAATTGCCGGGGTACGTTCCGGTGCCGCCGCCGACGCCGCCGTTGACCTCGGTCGGATCCTCGCTGCAGCCGTTCGGGCAGTTCGCGTATGGCACGTTGCCGCGATCGCTGTTGTAGGCGGTGTCCGACAGCCACAGCATGTGGGTGTCGGTGTACGGCGCGTTCGGCAGGCCGAGGTCGCCCGTCTGGCTCGGGAAGCCGAGCGAATTGGGCCACGTATGCTCGCGGTTGTAGGTGAGGCCGGAACCCGTTCCCGCACGATCGCTCACCGCGTCGTACAGGCGGTTGCGATACACGTCGAGGATCTTCGACGGATCGTCCGGCCAGGCCTGCGCGGTTTCGAGGATCGTCCAGGTGTTGGTCGTCGCGCCGCTGTACGGATACATCACGTGGCCACGGATGCGCTGATGCAGCGAGCAGCGCAATTGCTCCGGGCTGGATGTATTGACCGGTGCGTAGTAGGTAGCCGGGTTGTACGCCGGCGCGACGGTGAACGCGATCGCCACCGGATCGTCCATCGGGTCGCCCAGGTCGCCGACGACGCCGGACGGGTCGATCGCGAACACGCACGAGCCGGCCACCGGCATCCAGGTCGCGGGCGTCAGCGTGCGGCGCGAGCCGCTGCCGTTCTCCGACAGCGCAATCGGCGTGCCGTTGCACGAAAGCGAGAACGCGGCGGCGCTGGTCGTGACATCGGTATCGAAGATCACGCGCAGGTCGCTCGCGCGCGGCACATCGCTTGCGCCCTGCGTGGGCAGCGTCCAGATCAGCTGCGGGCCGCTGCCGGAAGCATCGGTCAGGGTGAACTGCGCGACATGGTCCGCGGCCATCGGATCGGCCGGCGGATCCTGGTCGGCCACCGCATCGGCAGGAATCGTCCAGGTGCAGGTCTCGCCGGCCACGAACGCGGGCGAGTGCCCGAAGGTGAAACTGATCGGGCCGCCCGAGACGGTGAGCGCATGCGTACCGGAGCTGGTGCAGGCGAGCGTGACCTCGCCCGCATCGAGATCGACGGCCTCGCTGAACACGGCACTCAGCGTGGTGCCGAGCGGCACGCCGCTGGCGCCATCGGCGGGCGTGGTGCTGACCGTGGGCGGAAGGTCGACCGGCGGCGTGTCGTCGGTCGCGAAGGAAACGTCGTCGATCGCGAGGCCGTCTTCCGCACCGGAGATGTCGGCATCCACCCAGCGCACCCACAGCGTTGCCGAGGGCTGCAGCGAGAGGCCGGCGATCGTGCCGCTGACCGCGGTGCGATTGGCTGCGCCGTTGCCGTCGAGCGCTCCGGTCGAGCCGCCGGTCGTCGGCGACTCGAAGTCGAGCTCGTCCACGTCCACCCACGTCGCATCCGCATCGTCCAGCGAGGTGGCGTCGAGGCTGTACTGGAAATCCAGCCGATCGGCGCGGCCGGCGGCGCCGAGACGCCATTGCTCGCCGGTGTAGGACACGAGGATCGCGGAAAGGGCGGCGCCGGCGTCATTGCGCAACTGTGCGCCGATCATCGGCACCAGCGAACCCGATTGCAGCATGCCGAGCGCGCGCTCGGTGCTGCTGCCGGTTCCGTAGCTGTAAGTGTTGCCGGAATTCGAAGAGCCGTCGCTGGCGGCGTAGGTCGTGTTCGCGTTGGTATCGGATTCGAACAGGTACCAGCCGTCCGGCAGCACGTCACTGGTGCCGGTGTTGGCCAGCGTGTCGAATGACTGCACGGGTGGTGCGCCGCCGACCAGCGACACGAACTGGGCGGCTGCCGGCAGCGAACCGATGAGAAGCGGAAGGCACAGTGCGGCGCCGATGGCGCCTCGTCGGAAGGTCATGGCTGGAAATCCCCGGAAATGAAGGCCCGCCGTACCCTGCGACGGTCGGGCGGCGCGGACTATACCCCAGCCCTGTTTGCGCTTTCGTGATATGCGAGGGGCCTTGAACCCGCGACGACCGTGCCCAGATTGCGAGCACCCGGCACCTCTTCCGGTAGGGGAGGATCGCCGCTAGAATTCTGGCACTCACCACCGGCAAGTGCTAACAACACCTGTCATTACCCTTCCAAATCAGATAGTTGATGGAGACATCCATGAAGCTTCGTCCCCTGCATGACCGCGTGATCATCAAGCGCCTCGAGGCCGAGACCAAGTCGGCCGGCGGCATCGTGATCCCCGACGCTGCGGCCGAGAAGCCCGTCAAGGGCGAGGTCCTCGCCGTCGGCGCCGGCAAGATCCAGGAAGACGGCAAGGTCCGTCCGATGGCCGTCAAGGTCGGCGACATCGTCCTGTTCGGCAAGTATTCCGGTACCGAGGTCAAGGTCGATGGCCAGGAACTGCTGGTCATGCGCGAGGAAGACCTGATCGCCGTCGTCGAGAAGTGAGCTGGCGCCACGCGCCGCGCTTCCCGTTCCCACCTTTCATTCATCCAAGGACACCATTCCCATGGCAGCCAAAGAAATCCGTTTCGGCGAAGACGCCCGCGCCCGCATCCTGCGCGGCGTGAACACCCTTGCCAATGCCGTCAAGGCGACCCTCGGCCCGAAGGGCCGCAACGTCGTGCTCGAGAAGAGCTTCGGCGCCCCGACGATCACCAAGGACGGCGTGTCCGTCGCCAAGGAAATCGAACTGGCCGACAAGTTCGAGAACATGGGCGCGCAGATGGTCAAGGAAGTCGCTTCCAAGACCTCCGACGTTGCCGGTGACGGCACCACCACCGCGACCGTGCTCGCGCAGGCGCTGATCCGCGAGGGCCTCAAGGCCGTCGCCGCCGGCATGAACCCGATGGACCTCAAGCGCGGCATCGACAAGGCCGTCGCGAGCGCCGTCGAGGAGCTCAAGAAGCTCTCCAAGCCGTCTTCCGATTCCAAGTCGATCGCGCAGGTCGGCACGATCTCGGCCAACGGCGACGAGGCGATCGGCAAGCTCATCGCCGAGGCGATGGACAAGGTCGGCAAGGAAGGCGTGATCACCGTCGAGGAAGGCTCGGGCCTGGACAACCAGCTCGACGTGGTCGAAGGCATGCAGTTCGACCGCGGCTACCTCTCGCCGTACTTCATCAACAACCAGCAGAGCCAGCAGGTCGAGCTGGAAGACCCGTACGTGCTGCTGCACGACAAGAAGATCTCCAACGTCCGCGAACTGCTGCCGGTGCTCGAGGGCGTCGCCAAGGCCGGCAAGCCGCTGCTGATCGTCGCCGAGGATGTCGAGGGCGAGGCGCTGGCCACGCTCGTGGTCAACACGATTCGCGGCATCGTCAAGGTCGCGGCCGTCAAGGCGCCGGGCTTCGGTGACCGCCGCAAGGCGATGCTGGAAGACATGGCCATCCTGACCGGCGGCCAGGTCATCTCCGAGGAAGTCGGCCTGCAGCTCGAAAAGGCGACGCTGCAGGATCTCGGCCGCGCGAAGAAGGTCGTGATCTCCAAGGAGAACACCACGATCATCGACGGCGCCGGCGAAGCGGCCAACATCCAGTCGCGCATCAAGCAGATCAAGGCGCAGATCGAAGAGACATCTTCGGACTACGACCGCGAGAAGCTGCAGGAGCGCGTGGCCAAGCTGGCCGGCGGCGTGGCCGTCATCAAGGTCGGTGCCGCGACGGAAGTCGAGATGAAGGAAAAGAAGGCTCGCGTCGAGGACGCCCTGCACGCCACGCGTGCGGCGGTCGAGGAAGGCATCGTGCCGGGCGGCGGCGTCGCGCTGATCCGCGCCAAGGCCTCGGTCAAGGATCTCAAGGGCAGCAACGAGGACCAGAACCACGGCATCGCGATCGCGCTGCGCGCGATGGAAGCGCCGCTGCGCGAGATCGTGACGAACGCGGGCGAGGAAGCCTCGGTCATCCTCAACAAGGTCGCCGACGGCA
>JGI12420J12819_1000116_pt1 | contig 55510 bp, 36 predicted proteins | sample Passage237A_FD_12819 | JGI IMG/M metagenome (IMG submission 12819) | reverse complement strand
CCTTCCGCTACTATATCAGCAATATCTCCCTTTCCAACAGTGCCAACGGCAACTCGGCTACCGCCGAGGGTGAATATTTCCTGATCGATGCGGGTAAAGAAGAAAGCACCCATATCACTACCCAGTTTCCGGCCGGAACCTACAACAAACTGCGCTTTCTGGTAGGCGTCGACAGCACCCGCAACGTCAGCGGCGCCCAAACCGGTGCGCTGGATGTGGCCAACGGAATGTTCTGGAGCTGGAATTCGGGCTATGTCATGGCCAAACTGGAAGGAAGCTCTCCGGTTGCGCCGCCCCCCACCAACGAATTCACCTACCATATCGGCGGCTTCCGTGTGGTTGAATCGACATTACGCTGGATCGAATTTACCCTGCCTCCGGGGAGTGAAATTACCGTGGGACCATCTTCCTCCGCCGAACTGGTCGTGAATGCCGACGTGAACCATTGGTTTACCGGCGTTCACGACCTGCCGATATCGGCAGTTGGATTTGTTCACAGCCCCGGCGATCTGGCCATGAAATATGCCGATAATTACGCACAGATGTTCACCCTCATCCATTCAGCAAACCCCTGAGGTATGAAGAAGCTATCTGTTGCCACCATCCTCTTGTGTTTGCTGGCCTGCGGTTCAGTTTTTGTACCCTCCTGCCGGAAAAAAGACGGAAAAAACGAACCCACCCCCCGCAGCTTCAGCATACCGCAGGGATTTCCTTCAGATTTATCGATATTCGATAATAACCCGCTGACCAACGAAGGGTTTGAGCTGGGACGACGTCTATTTTATGATGGGCGTCTCTCTAAAGACGGCAATTTCCCCTGCGCCTCCTGCCACCAGCAATTTGCGGCATTCGCTACCTTCGACCACTCCCTGAGCCACGGATTCAACAACAGCTTTACCAACCGGAACGCACCCGGCCTGTTTAACCTGGCCTGGCATTCGGAATTCCACTGGGACGGAGGCATTAACCACCTGGAAGTGCAGCCCCTCGCCCCCATCACGGCGCCCAACGAAATGGCCGAAGAAATCGACAATATCATTCGCAAACTGGAAGCGGACCCAACCTATCCGGAGCAGTTCCGTGCAGCCTTTGGTACACCGGAAATCAACAGCCAGCGCATGTTGAAGGCCATCACCCAGTTCGTGGCCAGTCTGGTTTCGGCCGATTCCAAATACGATCGGGTAATGAGGGGATCAGACGCTTTCACTCCGGTGGAACAGCAGGGCTATGTACTGTTCAAGGCCAATTGCGCCTCCTGCCACAAGGAGCCCCTGTTTACGGATTTAAGCTACCGGAATACCGGATTGCCGGTGAACCCCTATATCAACGATTTCGGAAGAATGAACATAACCCGCAATCCGGCGGATTCATTGAAGTTTAAGGTACCCAGCTTAAGAAATGTGGCCGTAACTTTTCCCTATGGTCACGATGGGCGCTTCCTCACGATGGAGCGTGTGATCGAACATTATATGAATACGGTAATTCCCAGCCCCACATTGGATCCCCTGCTGCAGAACGGAATTCCGCTTACCAATGGTGAGAAGGACGCGATTGTTGCGTTTCTTAAAACACTTACGGATGAAAACTTTCTGAAGGATCCGCGCTTCGCGCAGCCTACCGATTAGTCCTTGCGGCGGGCCTTGAGGTTCTCGACCACTTTTTTCTGGGCTTCTATTTCCTGGGCCTGCTTACTGAGATCAATCTTATTCTGTTGGATCTCCTGCGTAAGCTTAATCATACGCTTGTCGAGGCTTGCACTATCGCTTAAGAGATTCTGCCATTTTTTTTCGGCCTTTTTCAGCACATCCTCCTGGGCCGCGATATCGAGTTCCAACGCCATGGCCTGTGCCCAGCCCGGAATCCTTTCTGCAAACGCCCGGGTACCGCTGAAAACGGCTGCATCCTGATCGCGACCGATAAATTGTTCCGAGCCCTTTGCAACACCGAGATATACCACACTTGCGTCCTTATCCTTCCTGCTGCGACGTTCGGTTTTGATATAAAGGTCGACACGATCCCTCCCGATCTGCTCAATCAAAACATCTTTGAACACCATAAACCCCTTGCTCTCCTTCGATACATGACCGAGCTTTTTCATCTCGCTCCTGATCGCTTTTTCCGCAACGTCGGCCGCTACCGGAAGCTCAACCAGAATCGCCGGTTCCTGCTTTTTATTTACAGTGACGGTTCCCTCCATCGTTTGGGAGAAAGCAGTAAAAAAGGAAAGTAGGAAAAACAGGCAAAAGAGGGTAGATTTTTGCATGGGGACAATTTTTGCTAAATTACAAATTAACAGCTGCTTTTCAAGTGCCTCTTTGCCAATCGGATTCCATCCTGTAGGTTTGTCAAATATTTCTGAGCATTGAGTAGTATCAAAAAATTAGCGAGTCAAACGTTCTGGTATGGATTAAGCAGCATGGGAGCCCGCTTCCTGAACTACCTCCTTACACCCTATCTTACCCTCAAGCTCAGCAGCGCCGGGTACGGTGAAATGAGCCTGGTATATGCCGCCATTCCCTTCCTCAATGTCATCTTCACCTACGGCCTCGAAACAGCTTTTTTCCGATTTTCCCAGAAAGAGAACAATACCGGGAAAGTGTACGATACCACCATGGTATCCATCATCACCAGCACGGTGCTGCTGACCCTGGCCCTGTTGTTTTTTAGGAAAGATATTGCAGCCCTTGCGCTGGTGGAAAACCATCCGGAATATATTTCCTGGATGGCCCTGATCATCGCTTTCGATGCGTTATCCGCCCTGCCCTTTGCCCTGCTCCGGCAACAGGGGCGACCAATCAAATTTGCGATGGTGCGCATCTCCGGCATCCTGATCAATATCCTATCAGTCGTTTTCTTTATCTCCTATCTCCCTTCGCTGGCGGAAAAAAATCCCGATTCTCCCCTGCTCTGGATTTATACTCCCGGAAATGAAGTGGGCTATGTGATCATCGCCAATCTGATTCAGGCTTTCTGTACGCTGCTGTTTCTATCGAAAGAGTTCTTATCCTTCAAATGGAAATTTGATACCGCCCTCTGGAAGGAAATCATGATTTATACCCTACCCCTTACCATCGTAGGACTGGGCGGCGTGATTAACGAAACCATGGACCGGCTGATGCTCGGTTGGCTGCTTCCCCTCTCCGAACAGCAGATTAAGGTCGAAACCGGAATCTATTCCGCGGTCTACAAGCTTTCCATCCTGATCACTCTTTTTGTGCAGGCCTTCCGTATGGGCGCAGAGCCCTTCTTCTTCAAACAGGCGGGTGAAGGGAATGCGCAGAAAACCTACGCAAGGGTCATGAAATTTTTTGTTATTGCGGTAACCGGCATGTTTCTGGTAGTCGCGCTCTATCTCGATATCTGGAAACATTTTATCCGCAACCCCATTCAATGGGAGGGGCTGAAGGTGGTACCCATCCTTCTCCTGGCCAATATTTTCCTCGGCATTTACTACAATCTCTCCATCTGGTATAAATTATCCGGACGCACCAGGGCCGGAGCCACCATTACCCTTACAGGGGCCGCCATCACGCTGTTGGTAAACTTCTTCTTCATTCCAATGTTTAGCTATGTGGCGAGTGCCTGGGCCACCTTCCTGTGCTACGGAACCATGATGGTAATTTCGTATACGTGGGGACAGAAGGTTTATCCCATCCCCTACGCCACCAAAAAGCTGCTGGCCTATATCGTTATTGTGGTGATCCTCTTCTTCCTCCACAAGGGTGGTGTTGCCCTTTGGCAAAACCAGCTGTTTTCCTTCATTCTGGCCACGCTGCTGCTTGGAGCCTACGGTCTCTTCATCCTTAAAGTCGAAAGAAAGGAGTTCCGGAAACTTCCGGTTATCGGCAAATACCTCTAGCGCAGAAAAGGATTATGCCTTTTTTCATAACCGACCGTGGTGGGTTCGCCGTGCCCCGGATATACCACGGTTTCGTCGGGCAAGGTAAAAAACCGGGTGCGTATGGTCTCTATCAGCGTTTTGTGGTCGCCGCCGGGCAGATCAGTACGGCCGATCCCTTCCCGAAACAGTACATCCCCTCCGATGACGAAGCCCTGCTCCTCGTGATAAAAACTAACGCTTCCGGGTGAGTGCCCCGGCGTAAACAACACCTTGAAACGATCTTCGCCGAACACGAAGTCGGTATCCTCCCGGAGCCAGTTCATCTCACCGGTATAGGGCTCAAAGGGCAGGCTCCACATCAGCCCGGATGCGGGCGCCATTTTAAAAACCTGCTCCTCGGCCGGATGGAGCCAGGGCTTGAGGTTCCAGGTCTCCGCCACAAAGCGGTCGCCAAACACATGATCCAGATGGCCATGGGTATTTAACAATTCTTTCACGAGCAAACCGCGATCTTCGATCCATGACTGCAGGAACGTACGCTCTTCGGGGAAATAACAACCCGGATCAACAATGACGCACTCATTCTGATCGTTATAAAGAATATATGTATTTTCTCTGATCGGGCTGAAAACGAACACCTCTACCTTTACCATTGTTAAACGGATATTTTCTTTTACTGAATTACGCCGAAAGGTATAATTTTAGACTATTAATTCAATAGTATGCAATTTCTTAAGAATAAGCTGGCTGGGACGTGTTTTTTTGTGGGTACCCTCCTGGCGTCTGTTAACCTTCAGGCCCAGGTGAACGCTGTTGAATTCGGAAAGAACAGGGTGCAGTATAAAAAGTTCAACTGGCAATACTACCAATCCCCCAATTTCAACACCTACTTTAGCCAGGACGGTCTTGCTCTGGGCAAATATGTTTCCCAGGTAGCCGAGTTGGAATTGCAGCAGCTGGAGAATTTTATAGAAGAGGGCCTTCAGCGCCGGATCAATATCGTTGTCTACAACAGTTTTGAAGACCTTCAGCAGTCGAATATCGGCGAAAGCATCGACTGGCAGAGCACCGGCGGGGTTACCAAGCTGGTCAACAACAAAATGATCGTTTATTTCACCGGCGATCACAATCACCTCAAAAAACAAATCCGTGAGGGCATCGCGCGGGTATTGCTCGAAAACCAGCTTTTTGGTGAAGATCTGGGTGAATTCGCCGCCAACCAGGCACTTCTCGATCTCCCCAAATGGCTCACCGATGGTTATATCAAGTTCGCGGCAGAAAACTGGAATACCGAGCTCGACGACCAGCTGCGCGATATCATGATCAACAACTCGTACAAAAACTTCTATCAGTTTGCCTTCTACAAACCGGAACTGGCCGGTCAGGCTTTCTGGTTCTTTATCTCGGAAAAGTACAAAATTGAAAACGTTCCCTATTTCCTCTATCTGGCAAGGGTTTACAAAAACCTGAACACCGCCAGTATGCGGATAGCCAAGAAGAAATTCAAGGCCCTGCTCGCCGAATTCATGGAATATGAGCAGGAAAAATACTATCTCGACATGCGCCAGCGCCGAAACGTTCCCAAAGGAACCGTGGCCGTGGTAGAAGAAATCAGCAAACGCAAAAACTTTTTCCGCTTCTCGCCCAACCCGGCTCCGAGAAGCCAAACCTATGCCGTGGTGGAATTCCGCAACGGGCAGTACCGCGTTGTCCTGAACGAAAATTTTATCTTCCGAAAGGAACTGCTGAAATACGGCGTTCGCTCAAACGACAATGAGATCAATCCCAACTTCCCGCAGATCGCCTGGGACCCCAAGGGTACACGCCTCGCGGTTCTGTACAAGGAAAAAGGGAAAATCAAATTGTTTGTGTACGATGTGGTGCGTCGCTACAAACCCTTCAAGCAGGAGCTGCCCATGTTCGAGCAGGTTCAGGATATGAAATATATGCTCGACGCCAATACCCTCCTGTTCAGCGCCGTACGGAATGGACAAACCGATATCTATACCTATAAAATCGAAGAGCAGAAGCTGGATCAGATTACCAACGATATCTACGACGACCTGGATGCAACCTTTGTTCATTTCCCGAACAAGACCGGAATCATCTATTCCTCCAACCGTCCGTCGGCCAATGCGCCAAGCGGCGATTCTGTATTGCCGAACAACCGTTACAACATTTTCATGGTGAATAACTGGAACAATAAAGACTACCGTCATATTACCCAGCTCACCAACATGCAGTACGGCGATGCGCGTTTCCCCATGCAGTACAACACGTATCATTTTACCTTCGTGAGCGACGAAAACGGTATCCATAACCGTTATGCCGGCTTCTTCTCCACGAAGGGTGCCGGTCTTGATACGCTGGTAATCATTGGTGAAGACGTGCTCCGCAATCCGGATAAATCGGAAGTGGATTCCACCCTCCGTCTTTGGGGTAAAAACGATATCGACTCCGTTGCCTTTGTGGCCATTACCAGCGACTCGGCCTACGTATTCCCCCTCACCAACTATCTGAACTCACTGCGCGAAACCAAAATCGCCGGCGATCAGGGGTTGGTTAGTGAGGTGACCGAACAGTTCCAACTCAAATACCTCTACAAACTGAAGGTCAACGAAACAGCCCTCAAACGCAGGAACGTAAACGCCCGCCCCACGGAATTCCGAAAACGGCAGATCCAGGCCCAGAAAACAGCTTCCGGAAAGGCGACCGTTTTCCTGCCCGGAGCCGATACTGCATCGAAGAAAAAAGACGTGTTCCAAACCGAATTTGAAAAAGATACCACCCAGGAACAGATCTCAAATAATCTTTCCGAAGAAGCCATTGCCCAGGAGCCGCTCCTGAGATCGGCAAGACTGTTCGACTACAAACTCAAATTTTTCAGCGACTATATCGTTGCCGGGTTCAACAACGCTGTGCTCGTAAACAAATTTCAGTCGTACCAGGGAGGCACAGGCCCGGTAAACCTGTCCAACAACAACGTCATCAACGGACTGATCCGGATGGGAACCTCCGATCTGTTTGAGGATGTCAAGTTTACCGGCGGTTTCCGCGTTAACCCCGGACTCGATGACTTTGAATATCTCTTTAACTTCCAATACCTGAAAAAGAAGGTCGACTGGGGCCTAACCTATTACCGCACCACCGAGCGCAATCCCCGTTTCCTGAGAGATCCCAACTCCCTGGTCAACCTGCCGGACCCATATAACCGCACCATGCAGTCAAAACTGGCATCCAACCTTTATCAGGTTATGGTTAAGTATCCGTTCGACAGGGTAAGGAGCCTGCGTGCCATCGTGGGTATGCGCTCCGACCGCTATATCGTGAAAGCAAACCCCGACCACAGCCTGTTCCCCGGCGTACTCGGCATTCCGGATACCGTCAACAAATTTGCGTTAACGCATATCGAATATGTGTACGACAATGTTCTTGCTCCGGCACTGAATATCTGGCACGGCCTCCGCTACAAGGTATATCTCGATTGGAACACGCAGCTCGGTCGGGTTCGGCCGGGACTGGGCCGCTCCATGTTCAACCTCGGTTTCGATGCCCGTCACTACCTGCCCATCTATCGGAATATTACCTGGGCCGTTCGTGCAGGAGCCGATTTCTCCTGGGCCGATCAGAAAGTGGTTTATTATCTCGGCGGTGTCGATGGATGGCTGTTCCCGAAATTCAACAATTCCAACCCGCCGGCTCAGGATCAGACCTACGCGTTCCAATCGCTGGCCGTTAACCTCCGCGGCTTCCGCCAAAATGTGGCCAACGGCAACAACGCCATGGTGATCAACAGTGAAATCCGCGTTCCGGTATTCACCACATTCTTTAACAAACCCATCAACAATGCCTTCCTCCGCAACTTCCAGCTGACCCAGTTCATCGACCTCGGATCTGCTTGGAACGGTGCCTACAATAAACTCGAAAGACCTACTGCAGTGTACACCGGAGAGGGAACTCCCGTGGTGGTACGCCTTAAGGCTCCGGGTATCGGACCCTTTATCGGAAGCTACGGGTTCGGCGCAAGAAGTACGCTTCTCGGCTACTTCCTCCGCGCTGACCTCGGATGGCCCATGTGGGGCTTCTTCCGCGATAAACCCATGTTCCACCTGGCCATGGGCCTCGACTTCTGACACGATTAATGGATTTTTGGATAGACAGGATTCTTGGTAATCAAGAATCCTGTTTTTTTTGTCAAATGTTTACAGGGCCATAGATAATCCAGATTCTGGCAATGTCTGATCTGGATTCACAGGATTATTTATTGAAAATCAGGCACATATCCGGCCGCTTGCAGAATTCGCCGTTTTTTCGTAACTTTTAAGATAGGGGTTATTTGACCGGCTGCACCGCTCCGATCATCGTCCCCTTGAGTCACTCCCTTCATCGTTCTGTTCGCTGATCAACAGAAACTTCCGAAAAAACCCTGTCGAAGTTCCCATCTTTACGAAACCTCAACCCCGCCGCATCCATTTCAGAATCAGATAAAATATCGTCATGGGAAAGGCAAAACAAATCGACATTGCCCAGACATCCCTGTAAACAACCGGATGAAAAAACACTCCGGCAATATCGCTGATCAGATCAAGCGGACGTGCCAACACGTCCCAACTGTTGTACCGCCAATACCGGCCGATATACACTCCGAACGCATTCAACAACATAAATAGATAAATCCAGACAAACTCCGGGATCCTGCTGCGATACGCGATTTTCCGCTCAACCATGCGCACCGACAAGAGGCCGAGCGCACAGCCGTTCCACGCAAAGGATAGGATCAGCGTCAGGTCAAACCAAAGGGGTACACCCGGCCGCTCCCGTAAATGAAACAAGTCGGTGAGAATGTAAAAACTGTTCGGCAGAAACAGGATCCAGGCCGCATATCCAACCCATTTTTTCCATCCCGTACGGGTGGAAGCAATCCAGGCAAAAAATACCGGAAGTGCCGCCAGAAAAAGATTCCAGCAAAGAAAATAAAATGCAAAAATGCCCGTGATCATCGTCCGTGCCAACAACAGCGCAAGTCCAAATCCAATCGACAAATAGAGAAGGGATGCCAACGCATAACGCCCCGAGGTCAGGGAATGCTTTACAGATGAGAATCGGGTCATTTAAAAAGATTTAGCAAGGGTGGTAGAAATAGAATGAGTCCGCAAATCAGTGCCCCAAGTGCGGCTACCAACACGGCAGCAGCGGCCATATCCTTTATTTTCTTTACTACAGGATGAAGTTCCGGATGCAAAAGGTCCAGCAATTTTTCCAGACAGGTATTCACCAGTTCGGCAAACCAGACAAAGGCCATACAAAGGACCAGAATCATCGTTTCCAGCGGTGAGGGTCGGAAAAACCATACACCGGCTGCCACCATCACCGTGGCAGCCAGATGTATTTTTGCGTGTGGTTCAGAAGCCACGAAACTTCTCAGACCGGCGAATGCATAACCGAAACTCTTCAGTCGGTCGCGTACCGAAAAAACGGATTTACCTTTCATTATGCTGTAACAGGTTTTGGCTCATCGTACCAATTGATCCTGCGGGAGTAGAACATCACCAGCGCCAGTATCACAAACAAACCTACACTTCCGAGCAACAGTGCCTTATCCTGTTCCTGTATCAGAACATAGATGAAGGAATACAACATCGTCAACACCAATGCCAGCAATCCCGCAATCTTCCATCGTACAAATATGCTCCTTACATACAGCGTAATCAACAGAATTGTTGCCACCGCAGCAATTAGATAAGCAAAGTCAAAACCCAGAAACTCGGAAAACGAAAGCAGGAGCGTATAGAAAATAGTCAATGCCAGCCCGATCAGCAGGTATTGTAGAGGATGAACCGCCTTCTTCTGCGTTGCCTCAATCAGAAAGAATAGTCCGAAAGTCAGACCAATAAACAGAATGGCGTATTTGGCGGATCGCATGGTTTTGGCATAGCTGTTGGTCGGCTCCAACAGGTTGACACCAAATTTCATTTCTCCGATACTGAACTTGCCTCCTGTCCACGATGGCGGTAGATTGGCATTCTGGCCGAGTATTTTCCACCGCGCCGAAAAACCCTGATCCGTCACTTCCGGAACACCCGTGGGAATAAAATCGCCGTCGAAAGCGGGATCCTTCCAGGTGGAGCGGAACTCAGCTTCGGTGGCCACGGCGGAGGGGGACAAAAAATACCCTGTCGATCCCTTCAGCCGGAGCGATACCTTGAACGAATGATCCACCATCGGGTCCAGGGAAATCTGGGTGGCCAGACTCGCGGATTTTATACCCGGCGTTGCAGATGGCTTCAGCGGATAGGAAACCGAATCCCAACGAAGTGAAACAATCTCTTCCATTCCCCGCAGATCGGTCAGCCCCACGGCAATTCGGGCTTTTTTCCAAAGCATCTGTTCGGGCTGAAGTCCGATTTCCGCAATACTGATCGGACGGAAATTCCCCTGAAGCGTAACATCCGAATTGTACAGCGGCACCTTATACAAGCTTCTTTTTCGGATAATCGGTGTGAGTTCGCCATTGATCTTTAAATTTTCCGGAAGGAAAAAAGCTTCATTCTCTCGCACCTTTGGCTTCCCATTTTCATCGATATACGACTCCCTGTACGGAACAACCAATAAGGGGCCGGCAATGGTCTGCGACGAAGCCCATTTGCTGTTGACTTCCCTGACCACTTCATTCTGGCGCTGCTCGCGTTCCATTACAAGCTCCTGAATTAAAGCGCCGGGAATCAGCATCAGCAGAATAAGACCGCCGATGATCAGGCCTTTTAACAATAAACGATTTTGCGTGGATAGCCCGGATCTGTTTTCCAGGGGCGAACCCGAATGTACTTGCTGTTCCATGGATGATTGATTGATATGAATAGAATTGGAAAAAGCGGTGTCGGGATCAAGCTTGTCGCCGGCCACGGTCACGGCAAGGATGGACCCACCAAAAGTCAGCACGGGAATATAGCCGCCGGGGCCCCCAAAATTCCACAGGATAAACAACAGTAAGCCGTTGACGACGAAAGAAAAGGTTAACAGCGAAGCCTGCATCGCTGTGCGCGAAGGAAAATACGTGCTCACCGACCGGATGATTACGGCAAGGACGACAGCACCCGGCAAACTGGACACGGTAAGCACCACGAGTACAAGCAGGGCGATTTTAATATCCAGTGCCAGACTGCCGATGGCCGCTGCCGCTGTCATGATAAACCAGAGATAAAATGCCCGGCTAAAAGATTTGGACCATCCCATAAAAAGTACTTTGTATTTCAAAGTGAATGCATAAAAAAATTAGTTCATCAGCCTGATCATATTTTCAAGCGCTTCCAGATGCTGCCGGAAGGCCTTCTCCCCCGCTTTGGTGATGCTATAGGTGGTATTGGTTTTTCTTCCGACGAAACCTTTCTGAACCTTGATAAAATTGTTCTCCTCCAATGTTTTCAGATGCGATGCCAGGTTGCCGTCCGTAACACCGATCAGCTCCTTCAGGTCGTTGAAGCTTACTTCATCATTCACGATGAGTGCACTCATAATGCCCAGCCGCACCCGCGACTCAAAAACTTTATTCAGATGTTCTATCGGGTTCTTCATGCGCTTTTCTTATCCGCTCAACTACTCTTTTGTTCCCCGCTATCGTATTTTCTCCACATTACAAGGCCGTAGATAATGTGAAGAATACCGAAACCGAGACCCCAAAAATACAAACCTTTTCCGGGCATCCATACGTTCACAAGACCCAGCACAATTTCACAATAAGCCAGGTACCGGATTTCATCCAGAGTATATTTGCTGGCATTCAGGAGAGCCAATCCGTAAAAGATGAGGCAGGCCGGGCTCACAAAACGCCATTCGTTATACCGCAACATCCCGAATATAAATACCGCACCCGCTGCCAGGGGAACAATCAAGCTCATCATCAATCGTCTGGTACTACTCTCCCATAAGCTCACCTGCTGCTTCCTCGTCTTTCGCCACGTAAAATAATAACCGGCTACAAGGGCAAACACGAAAACAATAACACCAAGTACAGTCAGTTTGAAGCGCAGTTCCATAAAATCTGTCCCACGGAAACCAACGGCTTCATAATCTACATAATAGTCATTCAGAATATATTGGGCGATAAATGTACCGGTCAAGGCAATTATTCCGGCTCCAACCCCACTCAACCCACTAAGCGATAAAAAACGCGAGGAACGATCCATGATCCTGCGGATATCCGCTAAGGCTTCCAAATGTTGCTGGGAATTAGTCATAAAAAGCACTTTGCATTTCAAAGTAAATTCAAATTTCCGGTTCCTGCAAGTAATTTGAAAAATTTTAACGGATTTTCTCCTGTGTGGAGATCTGATTCATTTATTACATTTGTAGCATGTTGTTCGTGAAAAGATCAGTATTACTGCTCCTGGTGCTCTTGCTCGGCGTATCCTCTGAAAACCTTCTGGCGCAGCAGAAAGTACTGAAAGGCATCGTGAAGGACGCGCACAGCGACGAAATCATCCCCTTCGCTTCGGTATCGCTGATGAATCATTCCAGCGGCACCCTTACCGACTCCGCAGGTCAGTTTATCTTCCACTTCGCCGAATGGCCCAATGACTCGCTCGAAATCTCCTATGTCGGCTACGAAACTACCCGTATCGCTATCCCCGACTCCACTCTTTCCGATACATTGAATTTCAACATATTACTTGAAAGAGCCAGCATCGGTGCCGTAGTCGTAAAAGCAAAATTCAACCGCGGCCTTTTTCTCTGGAGAAAAATTGTCCGCAACAAACCGAATAACGACCGCTACCGCTTTTCCAACTTCTCCTACGAACTCTACAACAAACTCGAACTCGACCTCAACAACGTCAATAAGGATAAACTGAAAAAAGGCCTGCTCACCAAACCCGTCGGCTTTATTTTCGACAATATCGATACCACCGACGAACAACCCTTTCTCCCGGTTTACCTAACCGAAAGTATTTCCGACTATTACTACCAACGGAGCCCCAAACGCTACCGCGAAGTGTTCAAGGGAAGCAAAACCATCGGACTGGAAAACAAATCCATCGCCGAAAAGCTTGGGGGCATGGACCAGAACGTAAACGTCTACAACAACTTCATACCGGTATTCGATAAACTTTTTGTGAGCCCCATCAGCGATAACGGTGATGCCTACTACGAATACCGTGTTACCGATACGCAATACGTTGCGGGCAGACGAATGATTCATCTGCTGTTTGCCCCCAAACGCAGGGGAGAAAACACCTTTGAAGGGGATTGCTGGGTTCACGATACCACCTTCGCCATTCAGAAAATGAACCTGCGCCTGGGCAAGGAGGCCAACATCAACTTCGTCGAGAAACTTAGCCTCATTCAGGAATTCAAACTGATCAACGATTCTACCTGGTTTCTGTCCCGCGATAAATTCGTGGTGAATATCTATCCCATCGGTAAAAGCCGTTTCGGATTCATCGGTCGTAAAACAACAACCTATCGCAATGTGGTGACCAACAGCGATTCGGTAATCGAAGAGCTGCGAAAAAACAAGGTACCCGAAGAAACCATCCTCAGCAAGGAGGCCATGAACAAAACCGATGATTTCTGGGTTGAAAGCCGTCACGAAAACCTAACCACCACCGAAGCCGGCATCTATGCGATGATCGACACGCTTCAGAAACTACCGGTATTCAATACCTACAAAAACATCATCACCTTTGTCGGTTCGGGCTACCATAATATCGGAAACTATGAAATCGGCCCCTGGTACAACTGGATCAGCGGAAACAGTCTCGAAGGATTCCGCACCCGCTTCGATCTGGGCACCAACAAGCATTTCCACAAGGATCTCTGGCTAAGCGGCTACCTCGCCTACGGGTTCTCCGACAAACATTTCAAGGGCAAAGTCTCAGCCCTCTATCTCCTGAACCGTGAACCCCGGATGTATATCTACGGAGCGTATCAGCGGGATCTGGATAATGGCCAAACCTATTACGATGAAATCAGTACCGACAACATCTTTGCGCTCGCTATCCGTAAGCCCCGCGTTCCCTTAAAATTTATGCAGATTGAAGAAGAAAGGTTTGAGTTCTTCAAGGAATGGCCGGTAGGTTTTTCCGTTCTCCTCGCAAGCAGCCGCAAGCAATTCAATCCCCTGCTGAATCTGCCGGGTCGCGAGCTGTTTACCGCCAAGGACGGACGACAACCGCTGAATAATTTCGAAACCTCCATCCGTCTGCGTTTTGCCTATCTGGAAAAATTCCTGGAAGGCAATTTTCTTAGGATCAGTCTGGGCAGCCCTCTCCCCATTATGGAGGTCAAGTATTCAAAGGGAATGGCAGGGGTATTGAAAAGCAGCTACAGCTATTCCAAACTCAGTGCAAGTATTTCCGACTATCACAAGATTCCTCCCTTCGGAACGGTGTACTATAACCTGTTTGCCGGCCGAACCTACGGAACACTGCCCTATATGCTGCTCGATATTGCACCGGGTAATGAAATCTATTACTACAACAAGTATGCGTTCAACATGATGAACCGCTACGAATACATCGGCGATAAATATGCGGGCTTTAATGTGGAACATAATTTCGGAGCCGGTATATTCCGACTGACACCCTTTACCCGGAAACTCAAGTTCCGTCAATTCTGGAATGCCAAAGGGTTTCACAACAGCATCACCGATGCCAACCGCCAGCTGAACTTCATTTCCGGCGCACCCTTCACTTCCCTGGATAACAAGTTGTATCTGGAGCTTGGTACGGGCGTAGACAATATTCTCAAAGTGTTCCGGGTCGACTTTGTATGGCGTGTCTTACCCACACCGCTTCCGCCCGAAAAACAGCAGCGATTCGGTGTGTTCGGAAGTTTCCGTCTTTCTTTCTAGGCAATACTGTCGATACTTTCCAGAATAATTGCGCAGGCTTTTTCGATCTCCTGGGTCGTGATCGTGAGCGGCGGTCCTATCCGCAGCGATTCGGAGGCAAAAAGGAACCAGTCGGTGAGTACGCCGCGTTGGATACAGGCATCAATCACTTTCTTGTTGGTTTCGAAGGAATCGAATTCCACCCCGAACCAAAGTCCCTTGCTTCTTATTTCCCTGATTTTGGGGTGAACAAGGAGTTTATGGAACAATGCTTCTTTTTCCTTTACTCCCTCCATCATCTTTTCACTGATCAATGCCTTGAATCCGGCCAGACCTGCGGCACAGCATACCGGATGTCCACCAAACGTGGTGATATGACCGAGGACAGGATTCTCCGTCAGGTTCCACATGATTTTTTTATCGGATACGAAAGCCCCCATAGGCATCCCGCCGCCCAGTGCTTTACCGAGGAGAAGGATATCGGGAACGATACCGTACTGTTCGAAGGCCCAGAGTGTTCCCGTTCTGCCGAAGCCCGCCTGAATTTCATCGAGCACCAGCAGCACGCCGTTTTCGGTGCAGGCTTTACGCAGGGCCTGCATCCATTCGTAGGACGGCGGACGAACCCCGGCTTCTCCCTGAACGGTTTCAGCAATGACGCAGGCTACATGTTCGGTTATGTATTTCAGTGAATCGAAATTGTTGTATTCCAGATGAAGGATATCGGGCAACAGGGGGCGATAGGCATTTCTCCAATACTCATCCCCCAGCATACTCAGGGCTCCCTGGGTGCTGCCGTGGTAGCTGTTCCGGAAGCCGATGATCCGGGTTCTGCCTGTTACCCGCTTGGTCAGTTTCATAGCCCCTTCCACCGCTTCGGCACCGGAGTTCGTGAAATAAACCGAATTCAGGGAAGAAGGAAGATGACGGCTCAGCAGCGTGGCATATTCCACCTGCGGCGTTTGCACGAACTCGCCGTACACCAGCAGGTGCAGATAGCTGTCGGCCTGATCCTTGATTGCCTGCACCACGGCCGGATGGCGGTGTCCCACATTACACACACTGATTCCGGAAATCAGGTCAAGATAGGTTTTGCCGTCTACATCTTTCAGGTAAACCCCTTCCGCATGTACAATATCCAGTGCCAGCGGGGCATCGGAAGTTTGCGCCACATGCTGAAGAAAAAGCTCACGTTTCGATAGTCCTTTCATCCACCTTGTTTTTGTGCGGGGCAAATCGGAAGGATTTCCCATCCGCATTCCCTGCGTTGAACAGATGCCACAAAGTTCCGTTATTTATTGGTTTTGTTGGCGATTTTACAGTGCTTTGCACTAAACTATCTACTCGCTATGCCAGTTATATTACCCGTAAATGATGTTTCCCCCAGCTTTGGTGAAAATTGTTATATCGCCCCCAATGCTACCATTGTCGGGTCGGTTGTAATGGGCGACGATTGCAGTATCTGGTTCAATGCCGTCATCCGGGGCGATGTAAACTCCATCTACATGGGCAATAAGGTAAATGTTCAGGATGGGGCCGTAATCCACTGCACCTATCAGAAAACCGCTACCCGCATCGGCAATAACGTGTCGATCGGCCATAACGCGATTGTGCACGGATGTACCGTAGAAGACAATGTGCTGATCGGCATGGGAGCCATTGTGATGGACCGGGCGGTAATCGGAAGCCATTCCATTATTGCGGCCGGTGCCGTAGTGCTGGAAGATACGGTCGTAGAACCGGGCTCCATCTACGCAGGCGTGCCGGCCAAAAAGGTTAAAGACATATCCCACGAGCTGATTCAGGGGGAAATTGAACGTATTGCCAACAATTATGTCATGTATTCCGGCTGGTTCAAATAAAAAGGAAAAATAATATCGGGGGCCTTTCTACGTTATAGTAAAAAGGCCCTATATGAACCCCCACAAACTCCTGCGCCTAACCGTAGTATTTGCGGCACTGATCTTCCTTTGCTCCTGTTTTAGTTCCCGGAAAACAGGGTGCCCCTCCAACGGAAAAAACGTTGGTGCCGAACGCCTGCTGACCGGCGAAAAAGTGCCCAAAGCCAAAAAATTCAAGATTTAATTACCAGGTTTTCTCCTCGATGGAGTCCAGAATATTCAGGTAGCTGATGTAGCGTTCTTCGGTTACAGCGCCCTCGTTTACCCCGTCCTTAACGGCGCAGTTGGGCTCGTTGTAGTGCAGGCAGTTATTGTACTGGCAATCGTTCAAACGGCTCCGCATTTCCGGAAAATAGTGCGAGAGTTCCTGGCGGGTAATATCTACCAGACCAAACTCCCGGATACCCGGTGTATCAATGATCTTTCCGCCGAAGGGCAGGTCGTACATTTCCGCAAAAGTGGTGGTATGCATCCCCTTGCCGCTCCAATCGCTGACTTCACTGGTTTTCAGGTCCAGTTCAGGAAAGATATGATTGATAAAGGAAGACTTACCCACTCCCGAATGGCCACTCAGCAGCGTGGTCCTGTTGCGGAGAATTTCCTTCACTTCATTCACCCCCTCCATATTTTTCAGACTCATGGCGGCCACCCGGTATCCGATCGACGTGTACACCCGCTCAATTTCGTCCAGCATGGCTTTTTCCTTTGCCCGGTACACATCGGTTTTATTGAAAACCAGGATGGCGGGAATATGAAAGGCTTCGGCGGCCACCAGAAAGCGGTCGATAAATCCCCGGGAGGTGCGGGGTTCACGCAGGGTGGCCATCAGCAATACCTGGTCGATATTGGCAGCAACGATATGGTGCTGGTGTTTCCGTCCGGGCGATTGACGGGTGATATAGTTGCGACGGTCGGCAATACCGGTGATGGTAGCTGTTTTTTCCACCTCATTTTCCGGTTCAATCTCCACTTCATCACCCACGGCCACGGGGTTGGTAGATGTGATGTTACCAATCTTGAAAACACCCTTGATACGGGCATTCCAGGTTTCCCCGCTTTCGGTTCGGGTGACATACCAACTTCCCGTAGATTTATACACCAGTGCTTTCAAATGTGTTGATTTTTGTTTTGGACGATTTGCCTGTAAAATTCTGGATTTATTGGCAAACCGCGTAATAATCAGGGGAAGCGGCGAAGAATGGTGTATTTCAGCAACAATTCCAGAACCACCAGCCCCAGCGCAATGGCCAGAAAGGGGAAGAACCGCTCCGTCGAACGGCGGTAGGTGGTCACTTCTATCTTCGATTTTTCGAGCTGATCGATTTCAACATAAATATCCCGCAGCTTTTCCTTATCGGTAGCCCGGAAATATTTCCCGCCGGTTTCTTCGGCAATACGGGTCAGCAGCTTCTCATCAATATTTACCTTCTCGGTATGCATGATTACGCCCATGGGCGTCTGCTGCGGAACCCTGGCCATACCTTCCGACCCCACACCAATGGTATACACCCGAATCCCCAGGGTCTTGGCCATCTCCCGGGCCGTTGAGGGATCGATCAAACCTCCGTTGTTTTCGCCGTCGGTAAGGAGAATGACAATTCGGGTTGCCGATTTGCTGTTGCGCAATCTGTCGAGGCTCGTCGCCAATCCCGACCCAATGGCCGTGCCGTCTTCCAGAAATCCGCTGCGCACAGAGAAAAGCTGACTTTTCAACACATGTTTATCGGTGGTGAGCGGACATTGGGTAAAGCTCTCTCCGGAGAAAATGACCAGCCCCATACGGTCGGTCAGCCGCGAATCAATAAATTCAGCCGCCACTTCCTTGGCCGCTTCCAAACGATTGGGCAAAAAGTCCTGGGCCAGCATACTTCCGCTGACGTCAATACAGAGCATGATGTCGATCCCCTCACCGCTGTACTGTTCTTCCAGATTCCTTTCCTGCGGACGGGCCAAAGCAAAAATCAGGGCAATCAGGGCCAACATCCGGAGTGCGAAGGGAATATGCCTTAGGGGCTGCTTCCAGGACCGCGCATGGAATTTTCGTATGGTCGATACCGTGAATGTTCCCCGGCTTTTCTTCTGCGAACGGAAATAGCCCAGTATCAGCAGGGGAATCAGCAGCAACAGAAAAAACACTGCAGGATAGGCAAAATCAATATTTTGGAACCACTCGTAGATCACTGTGCGTCGCTGTTTAAACTTTGTATGGATGTACGGATAACCTGGATATGTTCACGGTCTTCTTCCGGCCCCGGCTCATATTTCGCAAACTTGACCAGGTTGCTGGCTCTCAGGGTTTGCGCCAGCTTAACATACTGATCCTGATCCAGGGAGGATTTTTCCAGCTGGAGCAGTAGCTCGTAAGTTGTTTTCCGGAAGGCATTCATTTTCCGCTTCCGTTGCAGGAAGATCCGGAAAATATAGGTAAGTCGGGTATAGCGGATCTTCGGCTCCAGCTGTTCAGCTTCCAGCTCATCCAGCAACTTCATCGCTTCATCCAGCGGAGAGAGATGCGCGTATCGCTTGAAGCCGGCCTTTTCCTTTTTCCGCTTGCGCCACCGGAAGAAGAGCAAAACCAGCACAATCAGGGTGACAGCAATCAGGATCCAGAGCAGCCAGTTGAAGTCCTTCTTCACATCGGCAATATCCTGAATATCGTGGTAGTTCTCGGGAACGCCAGCCTCCGAGTAAGTTACATCAATGGGAATGGAGTCGCTGGTATAGCGTTTATCACCGATCTCCACGGCAAAGGGAGGAATGGACCAATGACCGGAATCGAAGCTGGTCAGTGTCAGTTCCTGTACCATGGTGAAGCCCTCGGAATTGCTGATGGTGTCGATCCGTGTGGAGTCAAGTTTTTCGAAGTGCGGTATCGAGTCCGTATTCACAAAGGGAATATTGCCGTTGGGCGAGGAAACGGTAATCTTCAGACGAAGCTGCTCGCCGAGTACAATCCGGCTTTTGTTGGCCTCCGATTCCACCAGCACCTGCGCACTGAGGATATGGCTGCCTGCCAGGAGCAGAACGGTAAGGGCTGTTTTTATGAATAGGTTGAACTTCATGGTTTGCGCTGGGCTTACATCCGTTTGATAAAAAATTTCTGAAGAACCTTTACATAGTCTTCGTCGGTGCGGATATACAACAGATCGGCCGCAGCCTTTTTAAACTGCTGCTGACATTCGGCTTCGTTCTCCTGGAACTGCCTTCTGTATTGGTACTGTACTTTTTTATCGGAAGTATCGATCCAGGCCAATTCACCGGTTTCGGCATCTTCCACCTGCATGAGTCCTACTTCCGGCAGGGCCATATCCATCGGGTCGTACACCTTGATGCCGATCAGGTCGTGCCGACGTGCAGCCACCTTCAATGCATCTTCGTAGTTATCATCCACAAAATCACTCAGCAGAAAGGCTATGGATCTGTTTTTGAGGGTACTGTTCATGAACCGAATGGCCGAACTGATCGAAGTACCCTTACCCTTAGGTTTGGCCGTGAGCAGTTCGCGCACCATCAGAAGCACATGATCCCTGCCCTTTTTCGGCGGGATATATTTTTCGATTTTGTCGGAGAAGAAAATGGCGCCCACCTTATCCTGGTTGCTCATGGCGGAGAAAGCCAGCACCGCGCAGATTTCGGTGATCAGATCTTTTTTTCTTCCGTACACCGTTCCGAAAAGCGAGCTGTTGCTGATGTCTACCATCAGCATCATGGTGAGTTCGCGCTCTTCTTCGAAGAGTTTGCTGTAGGGATGACCCAGCCGGGCTGAAACGTTCCAGTCGATAAAGCGTATATCGTCTCCGGCCTGATATTCCCGCACTTCCTTAAAGTGCATACCACGTCCCTTGAATGCGGAGTGGTATTCACCGGTGAAGAGGTGGTTGGTCAGCTTCTTGCTTTTGATTTCAAGTTCACGGACCTTCCGGATTATATCTTTCAGCGACTGCATAGCCATGGTTTAGGGTACATCAATCATACGAAGTACATCGTCCACTACCTGTTCGGTGGTCACGTTTTCTGCTTCTGCCTCATAGGTGAGTCCGATCCGGTGGCGCATCACATCCTTGGCGATGCTGCGTACGTCTTCGGGAATAACGTATCCTCTTTTCTGAAGGAAAGCATGTGCTTTGGCGGCCAGGGCCAGGTTGATGCTGGCACGCGGCGATCCGCCGTAGCCGATCAGGGGCTGCAGTTTTTCCAGCTTGTATTTGGACGGATAACGGGTAGCAAAAACAATATCGAGGATATAGTTTTCAACCTTTTCATCCATATACACTTCGCGCACCAGTTCGCGGGCCTGAAGGATTTCTTCGATGGCAACCACTTTTTCTACCTTTGGCGATTTCAGTCCCAGCACATTCTGACGTATAATGAGTTGTTCTTCTTCTTTGGTTGGATAGCCCACCATCACCTTCAGCATGAAACGGTCGACCTGCGCTTCGGGAAGCGGATAGGTACCCTCCTGTTCCAGCGGGTTTTGGGTGGCAAGCACCAGGAAGGGTTCATCAAGACGGTAGGTGCTTTCTCCGATGGTCACCTGCTTTTCCTGCATGGCTTCCAGAAGGGCACTCTGTACCTTGGCCGGAGCCCGGTTGATTTCGTCGGCAAGAATAAAGTTGGCGAAAACCGGCCCCTTGCGCACGACAAATTCGTTTTTCTGCTGGTTGTAGATCATGGTACCGATCACGTCGGCAGGGAGCAGGTCGGGCGTAAACTGAATCCTGGAGAAACGGGCATCGATGGCCTGAGCCAGCGATTTGATGGTGAGGGTTTTGGCCAGTCCCGGAACACCTTCCAGGAGTACGTGACCATTACTGAGCAGTCCGATCAGCAGGCGATCCAGCATATATTGCTGACCTACGATGACTTTCGACAATTCCTGCTGCAAACGATCGGCAAAGCTGCCGGCTGTCTGGATTTTATCGTTCAGTACACGGATTTCCTCGGCTGTTTTTACCATACTTTAATATTTAGTGCAATTAGCGGGTTCGCAAATTACGGATTCTGTTCTGCAAACAACCGGCCAGTTTTCATAATCGATTGTTAAGCCCGGACACCTTTAGCTGAGGTATTTTCCCACAATAGGCATTCTGCGGCCAATACCAAACGCTTTGGTACTCACCCGTATTATGGGGCAGAACTGGTTTCTTTTATACTCGTTTGTATTGACGAGTTTCAGCACCCTGCGCACCAATGCTTCCTCATAACCTGCGGCAATAATCTCGTTCGGTCCCATTCTTTTTTCGATGTATTGATAGAGTACCTGATCGAGTTGTTCGTAGTCGGGCAGGCTATCGCTGTCTTTTTGATTGGGCCGCAGTTCCGCCGATGGAGCTTTGACAAGAATATGGTTGGGGATGATTTCCCTTTCCCGGTTGATGTAACGTGCCAGCGCATATACCTGCACTTTATACAGGTCGCCGATCACGCTCAGCCCGCCGGCCATATCGCCGTACAGTGTGCCGTATCCCGTTGCCAGCTCACTTTTGTTGGAGGTATTCAGCAGGATGTAGCCGAATTTATTGGAAATGGCCATGAGAATATTTCCCCGGCTGCGGCTCTGCATATTTTCTTCGGCCAGCGAGAAGGGCAGGTCGCCGAAGATCGGCGACAGGGTATTCAGCATGGTCTCGTACACATCGCGGATGGGAACGATATCGTAGGGGTTGTTGAGGTTTTTGCTCAGCTGTACCGCATCGTCGACCGAATGCTCCGACGAATAGGGCGAGGGCATAAGGATGGCACGTACATTTTCGGCTCCCAGAGCCTCGCAGGCCATGGCCAGTACCACGGCGCTGTCGATACCGCCGCTGCTACCCAGAATGGCCTTGGTAAAGCCCATCTTTCCGAAATAATCGCGGATACCCAGTTTGATGGCCTGGAATATCTGGGAAATATTTCTTTCCTCCAGCATATGGTCCAAAAGAGAGGCTGACACCGAAGCCGTTGCCGGCGATGAAGGAACGGGATCGTTTCCTTCGATCAGGCGCATCGACGAAGTGCCGTCGTTATTGCGGATCCACTCGATGGTAGCGGTGTCTTCCGAGAAATAGTCCAGTTCAGCGATCAGTCCCTGCGTGGGATGGTGCACCAGGCTCCCCCCGTCGAAGATAACTTCGGTTTGGGAGCCGATGGTATTGCAGTAGATCATCGGCAGGCCGTATTTACGCACGTTGGCCTGAACGATGGCTTTCCGCGCCTCATCGTGGTCGTAGTCGAAGGGAGATGCGGAAATATTGATCATGATGTCCGGGTTCTGCGGCATCAGCATATCCATCGGACAGGTTCTGTAAAGCGGGTTATCGCCCAGGTTCCAGATATCTTCGCAGATGGTGAGGGCCAGTTTAGCCCCTTTGAATTCGATCACATTCCAGGCGTAGGCCGGTTCGAAGTAGCGGCCTTCGTCGAAGATATCGTAGGTTGGGAGAAGAGATTTATGCGCCACGCCGGCTATTTTTTTATCGTAGAGCAGGTAGGCGGCGTTGAAGAGGTCTTTTCCTTCCGGGATGGGATTTCGTGCGGGTGCACCAACGATAACGCCGATGGTGTCCGCATGTTGAGCGATCCGGTGAACGGTATCCAGACTTTGGTTGATAAAATCGTTGAATTCGAGGAAGTCGCGCGGGGGGTAACCGCACACGCAGAGTTCGGAGAAAACGATAAGGTCGGCACCCTGTTTTTTTGCCGCTTCAATCGCTTCGATGATCTTCGTTCCATTCATTTCGAAATTACCGATATGGTAATTCTGCTGTGCCAGTACTATTCGCATAAAAAAGCCCCTACCATTTTGTGGCAGAGGCTACAAAGTTATTCAATTCAGACTGGTTAGAAATACACGGCGGTGCGTAAAACCAGGTTATTGAGAATCATTTTGCCGTCGCTCATCCATTTGCTGTTGCGGGTAACATCCACAAAGCCGTTTTCGAAGTTCAGGCCCAGAGCCAGGCGGGTTTTTCCGGCCAGGGGAATTTCGGCACCGGCACCGAGCAGGAGGCCTGCATTTACCGGCTGAATGGATCCTGTAACCCTTTCGCGGTCGAGATTACGGCCACCGTCGAACAGACGGGCGCCGATATTGATGCCGAGGTAGGTACCGAACTGCCCCCAGTAATGGATGCACTTCTGCCCCACTTCATTGGTTTTGAGCTTGAGGGTCAGCGGTATCATAACGTGTTGGAGGCGCAGGCTGTAGGTAGCGGCGGGCAGTGAGGCGGGATTATCGCCGTTGTAGCCCTTCCCGGCGGGATAGTCGAGTTTGCCGCGGCTATGGGCAATGGTCAGACCAGTTCCGAAATAGTAATTATCGTCGAAGCGCACGTCGGTCAGAAATCCGTAGTTGAAGGCGAATCCGCCGCCACCGTTTTCGATTCCGCTTTCCTTGGAAGCGAGCCAGGAAGCCGAGGGAGAAACCGTAAAGGCGATATTGACCTTGCGGTGATCGCCATAACGTTGGGAATAAGCGGTTACGGATACACAAACCAGGAGAACTGAAAGGAATTTTCTCATATCACATTCATGTTTATTGCCATAGGGTGGCCAATCATTAATAATGAGCCGCAAAGTTAAGGCTGTCGGAACAATGCGGAGCCCGGAAAAACACGGATTTTAGGGAGAAAGTTTCCGTGGGGAGTTACAGTGAATGGACCCACAGTATCCATTTTAACAAAGAACGCCTCATTTTTCATGAGTTTTTAAGAAAAAGGCCCATTATTGTCCATTTTGGGCAAAACGCGCCATTTTGTCTCCCTATAGGCGGAGAATCACCCGTTTCTACCCAAATGGGCACATTTTTATCAATTTTTTCAAATTCAGGTCGCTGAGCGCTGGGAATTGACCCGATACAAGACATTAACCAAAGTTATTTGGCCCCTGAATCGCGGGGTTCCGATAACACCGGCAGTCTGCCCTGGGTGTGCGGGGTAGCCCCCGGGGTGGGAAGAGGCACGTCTGAGGTGCGTTGGACTATCTCTGAGGTGCGTCGGGCTACCTTTAAGGTGCGTTGGGCAACCTCTGAGGTGCGTTGGGCAACCTCTGAGGTAAGTTGGGGTACCTCTGAGGTGCGTTGGGCAACCTCTGAGGTAAGTTGGGGTACCTCTGAGGTGCGTTGGGCAACCTCTGAGGTAAGTTGGGGTACCCCTGAGGTGGGTTGGGGCACCTCGTCAGAGGAGGAGTTCCCATCAGGGTGTTTCAGGTTCCAGTGACATTGGGCCGACCGGCATATCCAAAATTCACTTCTTCCCGTATACGACAAAAAAAGCGTAGCTCTACGGATTTCGACTTGGGACTTTAACGAACTTCCCTAGGGTTTTTCTACCCGTTTGGCTTGGTACAATTGCAAAATTCGATAAGGGTTATTAGATTGGTAGGGACAAAAAATACCATTTGCCAAAACCTTAGACAATGACAAAAAATCGAATCTCGGTGTCATTGGCACCGGAAACCCTCACCGAAGTGGTGGCTAGTTTAAACCGCGCGAAAGAGTTGCTGACTCCCCATCTCGCCAGTTTGACCAAAACAGAGCGTGTAGCACTTCCCAAGATGAGTGAAAAGACGGTAAGTTTTGTATAGGAAAGTAATTTACTTTCTTTTGTTTGCCAAGTGCTTGTTTTTCATAGGTTTTAGAGTGTTTTCTTTCTCTTATTTGTTGCCCAACTCTACTTTTTTACCTATATTTGTTGCCTAATTGTTGCCCAGATTTGTTGCCCACAAATCAGGCAACAGTCGGGAGAAATTTTGCTACATACAGCTACAAGCTGCAACATGTAGCAACAACAGGCAACAAAATGAGCAGTAACATTCGTCTTCAAAAAACTTGTCAGCACTGCGGTAACCGCTTAACCGCCAAGACTACTGTTACACAGTTTTGTTCAGATACCTGTGCCAAGAGAGCATACAAAGAGCGGAAGCGGAACGAGAAAATTGAAGTGGCCATCAAGGAGGAAACCGAGAAAGCCTTGTACAACCCTGCCATTGCTCAAAAGGAATTTCTAACCGTAGAGGAAGCCTGCCAGTTAATCAACGCCAGCCGGTGGACCATTTACAGGCTCATTGAGAAAGGCGAACTCAAAGCAGGAAAACTGGGCAGAAGTACCCGTATTCCCCGGGCAGCTATCAATGAATTATTCAAACTATCTGAAGCATGACAGTAACACTTAGGCAACGCAAAAAGGGCGATAAAATAAGCCTGTATCTTGATTACTACAGCGATGGTAAAAGAGATTACGAATACCTGCAACTCTACCTGATACCCGAGCCGGAGAAAGGCAAGCTCACCAAAGAGCAGAAAGAAGAGAACCGCAAAACATTGGTATTGGCAGAGGCCATCAGGTCGAAGCGTTTGTTACAGATAAAGAATGAGGAATACGGCTTTCGTGATACCGATAAAGCCAAAGGCAGTTTCATTGCCTACTTTGAACGCCTTACAGAGAAAAGAAGGAACAGCCAGGGTAATTGGGGCAATTGGGATAGCGTATTGAAACACCTTAAGAAGTTTGCCAAGAACGGGGCATCATTCAAAGACATCGACAAAAACTGGTTGGAAGATTTCAAAAACTACCTCCAGTATGAAGCCAAGAGCAAAACCAATAAACGCCTTTCGCAAAACTCCCAATCTTCCTATTTCAGCAAGGTAACGGCAGCATTGAAAGAAGCCGTAAAAGAAGGCATCATTCAAACCAACCCTGCAAACCAAGTGGAGGGGATCAAACCTGATGATCCAGATAGGGAATTTCTCACATTGGAAGAACTACAGGCAGCCGCTAAAGTGGAATGCGAAATGCCGGTGCTCAAAAATGCCTTCATCTTTTCTGCATTAACTGGGTTGCGTTGGTCAGATATTGAGAAGCTGGTCTGGTCAGAAGTGCAGCACTCTGAGCAGTCAGGGTATTACATCCGTTTCAGGCAGAAGAAAACAAAGGGAGCAGAAACCTTGCCCATTTCAGAACAGGCTTTTCAGTTGTTGGGTGATAGAAGAAAGCCCGAGGATAAAGTATTTGAAGGCTTGTATTACAGTGCCTGGCATAACTTAAAACTCCGTGAATGGGTAATGAAAGCCGGTATCACCAAGCACATCACTTTTCACTGTGCAAGGCACACCTACGCTACCCTACAAATTACATTGGGTACGGACATTTATACCGTTTCAAAACTGTTAGGTCACAGACACCTGAAAACAACCGAAATTTATGCAAAGGTGATAGACCATAAAAAACAGGAAGCCGCCAATAAAATAAAATTAGACTTATAGCGATGGAGATAAAAGTACTACACAGCATATTGCACACATCCCTGATGCCCTGGGCATTTGATAGAGGTAACACCAAATCCATTACTGAGAAACTGAAAAAAGCGGGCAGCAAGGAACCTGCTTTTGAAAGTGAGTTGATACAGCAACTGAAAACCTTATTGGCAGATTACCCTGATTTAGTCAAGTGGCTGGATAAACAAAACACCCAAAGCCCCCATCCATTGGTGGCTCATTATTTCATCGCAGCTTTTCCGGCTTATTCCAACAATACTTCAAAATTCTATTCCCTTATCATCAGCAAGGAAGCATTGAGGGTTTTCAATGCCTTTGTAGCAAGGTCAAAAAAGTGGAGCAACAAGGTGGATGCCATTTATCAAACCAATCTCTTGCTCAAAAGCATCAAGGCACTTGCCCAGCAAACGGTAAAGGAAATGGAGGCAAGACACTTGCAGGATACACCAACCGAACAAAGCGATCTGGTGCATTTCGTCCTCCACCTTTTATTGCAACAATTGATTGTGCTGTATTTCGATGTGCAGGAACATGCCAAAAACTGCCTGGACACCATCATCAGCTTGGAGGATTTCTACCTCTCTGAATTGAATCTTCCGCTGTCCGCCATCCAACCGATTACCCCCATCAAACAGGAAGGGGCAATAGAATCTTCTTCCGGTGATGAAAACCCCATGCCCAACAAATTCACTTTTGGCTTTAATGGGAATGCAGATAATCTCAAAACTGTCATCAGGCAATTGTGCAACAAAGCCGATTTAATCAATGAGGCCAATACCAGCCCGGAGGATGTCATCAATGTGCTTTTGGCAAAGGACCTTACCGCCATTGATACAACCATACACCTCAACTGTGAAACGGCCATCTTCCGCTACATTGTAGACAAACTGATGCCTGCTTTCAGCGACCTGAAGTTTATTGCCATTGAAAAATCTGCCCTGTTTTATTCTAAGAAAGGTAACCTCATCAAGGCTCAAAATCTGTATTCCAGCAAGATTGATAACCCCAAACTAAAAGAAGAAATAGACAAGATTTTTAAGCATCTGCAATAAAGAATATTGAGTTCATTTAGATTCCTCATTGAGGCCTCAATACCTCAATCTTTGCCCCTCCGCATCTTCAGAAGTTTGCCTCAACAAATTCATTTTAACAATGGCAAACGAAGATTTAATCTTAGACAAGCTCACCGAAATCGCTAACAAGCTGGATGAGCAAAACCTGTTACAAAAAACAGTTCTGAACTTTAATGAGGCTTGCAAATATTTGGATGTAAGCCCATCGCATTTGTACAAACTCACAAGTACAAAGCACATCCCCCATTTCTGTCCGCAGGGTAAAAAACTCTACTTCAAACGGGAAGAGTTGGATAACTGGTTACAGCGTAACCGCAAATCAGCAGCCGATGAAATAGATCAGATGGCAGCCGATTATGTTATCCGCAACAAACGCAAGAAGTAAGAATTTTTTGATAACTGAAAGAACAGAACAATGGCATCAAGTACCATATTCAGAAACTTTACCGTTCCGGTTGAAAAAAAATCATTGCTTCTAATTGGCAATGATATTGCCAACGGTAAATACAAAGCGGAGGTAGAAGAAATCAGGGCATTGCTGGAACAAGGTAAAGCGGAGGAAGCCGCCAATAAGAAAAAGCAATTATTGGCTTTCACTCCATCCGCAGTATTCACCGATAAAAGGCAAATGCCTTACCTGGAAATGTACAGCGGCTTTGTGCATCTTGATTTTGATAAGCTCACATCGGAGCAGTTAGACACGGCCTTCAAAGTCATTGCAGAAATTCCTTACACCTTCTTATGCTTCATTAGTCCAAGCGGTAACGGCCTCAAAGTATTCATTGAAGTGAATACTGGCATTGAGCACCACGATGCGGCCTATTTGCAGGTGCAGCAGTATTATGAAGAAGCAACAGGATTAAAGGCAGACCCAAGCTGCAAGGACATTACACGGCTTTGTTTTATGAGTTATCATCCCGGGCTGTACAAGAACATCCGCAACGAAAAATTCAAAGTGCAGTTACCCGAAATCTTCACACAACCGGAGCCGCAGCCCAAAGCAAAGCCTGTAAGCCCGGCAGTTCAGGAAGAACCCGAAGAGGATCTGAACACGGCTTTCATCTTCAATCAGCAAATTCAATTTACCAACCAAAAATCTCAATACACCGATGGAAACAGGAACAATTATATGTATCTGCTTGCTTCTAATTGCAACAGAGCTGGTTTATCGCAGTCCAATGTTGAACTTTTATGTACACAGCATTTTGACCTACCTGAGAGAGAAATTCTCGAAGCGATAAAGAGTGCTTACACCCACCACAAACCCGAGTTTGCAAAGTTTGCAAACACTGCAAAGCTGCAATCTACAGAACAGCAACCGCCACAGGAAGACTACCTGAAAGCCACGCCAACCATTCCCGAAGAACTCTATTTGCAAATGCCTGAACTCTTACAGCATGGTGCAATGGCTTTTACCGATGAAAGGGAGAGAGATGTTTTCCTGACAGGTGCATTGGCTATTCTCAGCGGATGCCTGCCGGGTGTAAAGGGAGTGTATGCAGGCAATGAAGTATTCCCTAACGTATTTTCTTTTGCTATTGCACCGGCTGCCAGTGGTAAAGGTGCTTTGAAGTTTGCTAAAATGCTGGCAGACGATTACCACAGCTTTGTACTCAAGGCAAGCCGTGAGGCAGAATTGCAATACAATCAGGAGTTGTCAGAACACAAGCAGCGTATCAGCAGTAAGAAAAAAGGCGATACCTCCACAGAAGAGCCACCTACTAAACCCACCTTTAAAGTGGTTTACATTCCTGCCAATACGAGCTATGCAAAAATCCTTTGGCACTTGGAACAGAACGAGGGTACAGGCATCATTTGCGAAACCGAAGCCGACACCCTGGGCAATGTATTCAAACAGGAATGGGGTTCCTATTCCGATATGCTTCGCAAATCGTTTCACCACGAGAGGCTATCCAGTTCCCGTAAGGGCAATAACGAATTTACAGAGGTAAATGCCCCCAGCTTGTCCATTGCCCTATCCGGTACACCCAATCAGGTAACGGGCTTGATAGCATCTTCTGAAGATGGTTTGTTCAGCCGTTTCCTGTTCTATGCCTTCAAGGTGGAGCAGCGTTGGAAAGACGTTTCCCCTAATGCCAATAACATCAACCTCACCGAGCATTTCAAAGTCCTTTCTGGCAGGGTGTTTAATATGGTCCAGTTCCTGCAACGGGAGGAAACCATCATAGACTTAACCACCGAACAATGGCAGCAATTGAACCAACATTGTGAAGCATGGCTCAACGAAGTAACCATGTTCACAGCCGAGGAAGCCGCCAGTATAGTAAAACGCCTGGGCTTGATCCTTTACCGCATGGCCATGATTTTTACTTCTCTCCGCAAATTCGAGAACGGAGAAGCAGCCACCCGGATAGTGTGTTCCGATGAAGATTTTAATACCGCCCTGCGGTTGGCTGAAATCTACCTGCACCACAGCATCCTCATGTTCAATAACCTGCCCAAGCAAAGCGAAGCCACCCAGTTTAAAACAGGCGACAGTAAACGCAAATTCTTTGAGGCCTTACCGGCAGAGTTTACCCGCCAGCAAGCCGTTGAAATCGGCAAACAGTTCCAGCTTTCTCCCCGTACCGTGGACGACATCCTTCACAATGCCACCGGCAAGGCAATGGAAAAGCTGAAGGCTGGTCATTATCGTAAAATATAGCCTGTAAAGTGTCATTGCCTTGTATATCAATAGAATATGGGCATTTTATCCCCAATTTAGTCAAGTCATTGCTTTACCAGTAGGCTTCATAAGTCAAGTAATATCTTTACTAAATACTTGAAATAGTCAAGTATTAGCTTTACTTTTGCCCTGTCAAAGTCAATCTATAACTTTACTTTATGGGCAAGAAATCACTTCAACTGCAACAGCTCAACAGCAAAATGCTGGGCTTTGCCTCACTCAAACAGGTGGCCATGCCACCCACCGGATGGATAAAAGCCATCCGCACCGCCATTGGCATGTCTATGCAGCAATTAGGTAACAAGTTGAATGTTTCCAAGCAAGGTATCATGGACATTGAAAAGCGGGAAAAAGATGGTTCCATTACCATCAAATCCCTGCGGGAAATTGCCCGAGCTATGGATATGCAGTTGGTATATGGGTTTGTACCCAATGACGGATCGCTGGATGCCCTCATTGAAAAACGGGCCACCGAACTGGCCACCCAAATTGTGATGCGTACCGCCAATACCATGAAGCTGGAAGACCAGGCCAATTCTAAAAAGCGGATTGAAAGCGCCATCAGGGAAAGGGCAACAGCCATTAAAAACGAAATGCCTAAAATTTTATGGGATTAGACTTACACTACATTGATGGCCAAACCCCTTTAGATGAAGAAGAGAAAGACGGACTGCTCATTCCTACCATTGCCACCCGTGGCGAGTTAGATGAATTTGAGCAGCAGAATATTGAACAAGCCGTACAATGGACACTGGGGCGTTCCTTTAAGCCGGATACGGTTTTTACGGAGGAGTTCATCAGAATGGTGCATAAACGCATGTATGCCGATGTATGGGCATGGGCAGGTGAGTTTCGCAAAACCAACAAAAACATTGGTATAGACAAATGGCAAATACCCACCGAGTTGAGGTACCTGCTGGATGACATCCGCTATTGGCACGAAAACAATACCTACCCACCCGATGAAATTGCTGTGCGGTTCAAACACCGCATTGTAAGCATTCATTGCTTCCCCAACGGCAACGGCAGGCACAGCCGCCTTATGGCCGACATCATCATTGAGAAAATCTACAAGCAGCCCGTATTCAGTTGGGGTGCAGCCAACCTGTCCAGCGAAGGCGATGCCCGGGCAGCCTACCTCAAAGCAGTAAAAGCAGCCGACCAGGGCGATTACAGTTTACTCCTGGCTTTTGCCCGTTCCTGATAATCCCATTCATAGCCATTCGTAAGCCTCCACCGGAGGCTTTTTTGCTGTTGTTACACCCCACAAAGGAGGAAATCCGAGAGGGTTGTTGCAGCCTTTGCAAACTTTGCAATCTTGCAAAATAAGTCGGTACACCCTTTCTTTTATTTGTTTATATTTGCCAATATTTGACAAGTCAATACTAAGACGATGGAAAGCCAGTTTGGTGAGAAAATACGAGCACTCAGAGAGCAGCAACATTTGTATTTGCGGCAGGTAGCCCCATTACTTGAAATGGACACGGCTCAGTTGAGTAAAATCGAAAAGGGATTGCGGCAACTGAAGCGGGAACAGATACCCACCATTGCCCATATTCTCAAAGCCGATGTAGATGAATTGTTGACCCTTTGGCTGTCCGACCAAATTTATGCTGTGGTGAAGGATGAGAAACTGGCCAATGAAGCCATTCAGGTAACAGAAGAGAAAATCAGATTTAAAAAACGTAAGAAGTAATGAGTGCTAAAAATATATTTCAGCTTCACAAGGAAATCTTGGATGATTACAAATTGTATATCGATAGCTTTATCAATATTGCTGATGAAAGAATCCTTAGCACAGTTAAAAAAGATTTTGATTCCGGCAATCTATACCCTGAACCATTAATTCAATTCAATCCTTCATTTGAATCGGGTGGAAGTGTTGAAGACCTCATCAATAAAGGCACATTATCAAAGGAGTTCAATAACATTTTTTATGATGCTGAAAATAGATCATGGGAAATCTACAAGCATCAAACAGAAGCAATCATTAAGGGAAATGCAGGCAGAGGTTTCGTTGTAACCTCAGGAACTGGTTCTGGTAAAAGTTTGACGTATATATCAACCATCTTCAATTATCTCTTTAAAAACGCTGCAAAACCAGGTATTAAAGCAATCATTGTTTACCCACTAAATGCCCTTATCAATTCACAAGAATTGGCATTGATTGGTTTTGAGGAGAACTATAGAAAGAGAACTGGTAACAGCTTGCCTTTTACTTATGCAAAGTATACAGGCCAGGAAAAGCAAGAGGACAGGGATAAAGTAATTGCCAATCCACCGGATATTCTTCTTACCAATTACATGATGCTTGAATTATTGATGGTAAGAAAGGCTGATGAGAGTTTGAGAAATTCGTTCTTAGATAATATTGAATTTTTAGTGTATGATGAACTCCATGTCTACAAGGGCAGGCAAGGTGCTGATGTTTCTCTCTTAAACCGAAGAATAAAAGCAGCAGCTAAGAATAAGAATATCATCTGCATTGGCACTTCGGCAACAATGGCCACAGGTACAGTGGATGAACAAAAGAGTGAGGTTGCTAAAGTAGCCTCCCGTTTTTTTGATAGCAGTTTTTATCCTGATGACGTAATTGTTGAATCACTAACTTATTCAACAAGAGAGATTATACCTACCAGAGAGCAACTTATAAATGCCTATTATGCTCCAATTCATGATCAATCTCGAAACGCCATCTTGGAGAACCCAATTGCAATATGGCTTGAAAGAACCATAGCAATTAGAAATGAGGGTGTTCATAAAAGAAGAAATGAACCACAATCACTTAAATCCATTTCAGCGGCCTTGGCTGAGCAAACAGGTATAAATGCAGAGGATTGTGAACAAAAGCTAATAGAGGTGCTGGTTTGGGCTGAATCACTAAACATCCAAAGTGCGAAGGACAAGAAAAAAGATACCATACTGCCATTCAAGTTGCATCAGTTCATTTCGCAAACTGGCTATGTTTATGTAACACTTGAAGATGCAGAGAAACGCTACATCACACTTGAACCAAATCCCTTCGTAAAGTTGGGCAAAGACGAAGAAGAAGTTCCAGTTTTTCAAACGGTCTTTAGCAGGGTTAGTGGCATAGAGTTTATTTGTGTCAGAAAGGATTTTGGTGAGTCAAAATTCATTTTCAGAGATTTTAATGAAAATCAAAACCCTAAAAACGATGATGACCTCAAAGCTAATGATGGTGTCAAAGTTAAGAAGGTGAAAAGCCGCAGTGCTGATGATTACAAAGATGGGTACATTCTATTTGATAAGGGATATAATGTAGACATAAATGAATTTTTGGAATTGTTGCCAGCTGCTTGGAAAAACAAGGCAGGTGATAAAATAGATCCATCAAAAGAATTTTTGCTACCCAGAGAAATTTATGTGACAAGAGAGGGCTCTTTTTCTGACACGCCAAACGGTGGTGAAAAGGCTTGGTTTATTCCGGCTCCTCTTATCTACGACCCTACATGCGGGTTGATTTATCTGGAACCGAAGCTAAGTGAGAAGTCTAAATTAATCTCATTAGGTAATGAAGGTCGTTCCACTTCCACAACACTCATAACGCTTCAAACGCTTTTGGCTCTCTACCGTCAAGGCAAAATTTTGAAGGAGCAGAAGTTGATGAGCTTTACAGATAACAGGCAGGATGCCTCTTTGCAGGCTGGTCACTTTAATGATTTTATACAGGTAGTACATCTGCGTTCTGCAATTGAAAAAGTATTAAGTAGCAGTACTGAGCCATTAAAAATATCCGATTTGATTTTTAAAGTTCAGGAAGCACTAAGTCTGCCGGAGAAAGATTACGCAACCAACCCTGCTCCAAATCCTAACCGTCCGAATGAGGATAATCTTGAAGCCCTCCGAAACTACATTTCCTATCGAATTATTCAGGACTTAAAAAGAGGTTGGCGATATATCTTACCTAATCTGGAACAAACAGCCCTTTTAGAAATCACGTACAAAAATATTGACCAGGATGTAGCTGATGAGACACTTTGGAGCAATATCGACTTGTTGAAGGATTGGACTGCAGAAAAAAGAAAGGAGTTTGTTCTTCAAGTTTTGAATTACTTCAGAAATATGTATGCAGTGGATTATGACATGCTGCGTTATGAAAACAGATTACGTATTGAGAGTGAGTTAAATCAACAACTGAATAAAGAAAAACTTTGGTCATTAGACAAAGGCGAGAAGCTGGATGCTCCCAATTTCCTATCCGTTCAGGGTGCAGATAAGGCTACAAGAGAAACATTCATTCAAAGTATAGGTCCATCCAGCAGATTGGCTCGTTATATCAAACACGAGTTCAGAAAGGAGGGCATAACGCCACCATCAGGTAATGACTACAGTTTATTCATGACCGCACTTTTGGATGCATTAGCGGAGGCACATTACCTGAAAAAGGTGAATATCAAGGCAGAGAAGGGCGATAAGGACGCCTATCAATTAATTCTTTCAAAAGTGCTATGGAAGAAAGGAGATTTGGTATCAGTTACCGCAGATAAGACTTCATTAATTACGCTTGATGATGAAGTGAAGATTAAGCCGCATCTTTATTTTCAGAAACTCTACCAGGAAGACTTTTCCAAACTTCCCAAATCATATATCGCTGCTGAACATACAGGGCAAATTAAGAACGAAGAAAAGATTGACAGGGAAGAGAAATTTAATGAAGCAATAGAATTAAGTGCCTTGTATTGCTCCCCTACAATGGAGTTGGGTATTGATATTTCTTCCCTCAATATTGTTCACATGCGGAATGTACCTCCAAGTCCAGCAAACTATGCTCAACGTAGTGGTCGTGCCGGACGAAGTGGGCAATCTGCTTTGGTATTTACCTATGCTTCTAAAGTTAGCCCACACGATAAGCATTATTTTGCCAACCCGGTAAAAATGGTTGCTGGTGTAGTACAAGCACCACGAATTGATTTAACCAATGAGGAGTTAATACGATCTCACATCAATGCAACAGTGCTTTCATTTCTGAATGCAGAGGAGTTCAAGCCTTCTCTGGTGGACCTTATTGATATTGCAGGAGGAACCTACAAACTCAAGAAGGATATAAAAGCAAAGTATCAGGATGTTATTGACTCCAACTTTGATGCTATCAAAAAAGTGGTCTTATCTGTGGTATCAAGCATAGATTTTAAAGGCATCAGATGGTTCAATGAGACTTGGTTAGAAACACAAATCAGAACTGTGCCTGATAAGTTGGAAAACGCCCTGCTTCGTTGGCGTAAAATGTATTTAGATGCCTTACGTCAAATGAATGAAGCCCACGAAACGCATATAAGTCCTATTGTAAAAGACCCGGAAATAAAAAAGCTGGCGAATATCTCCTACATGCGGGCTAAGGATAGAAAAAGCCTTCTGGAGAATCAGTCGGATAAAAGCAAAAATTCAACCCTTTCCGAGTTCTATACATTCAGGTACTTAGCCTCAGAGGGTTTCCTGCCTGGTTACAACTTTACCCGACTGCCTATCCGGGTATTCCTCGGTGGTAAAGACCGAAATGAAGCTATATCAAGGCCACGCTTCATAGGATTAAAAGAATTTGGACCCAATAACCTGATTTATCACAACGGAGGCAAATACAAGGTAAACCGTATTACACCAAATGATGTTTCGTTGGATCTTCAGGAAATCAAAATTTCTAAGGAAACCAATTACGCATTCCTCGGCAAGGATGAGGGCAAAGGAAAGAATCAAGACCCTATTACAGGTGTACAATTCACAGCAAGTAATATTGAATTGCATCAGAACTTGTTGGAATTAGAAGAAGCCCAGTCCGAAAATTCCGAACGAATTTCCTGCATGGAAGAGGTGCGTACTTCTGAGGGTTATGTTACTGAATTGTACTTAAACTCTGCGGATAGTTTGCAGGATGCAACAAAGATTAAGCTTACTGTTGATGGTGATGAATTAATGAAATTGTTCTATGCCCCGGCTGCCAAACTTATTCTCCTCAATAAAAAATGGCGAAGAGGTCGGGATGATGGTTTCGATATTGGAACTAAGTCGGGTTTCTTCAAAACAAAAAAACAGTTAGAGAAACCCAATCCGGAAGACCCTATTCAAAACATTATGCTTTACACGTATGATACCTCTGATGTGTTATATATCCAGCCTGTAAAGTCATTGGGCTTAACGGAAGAGGGTGTTATAACCATGCAGTATGCATTGGAAAAAGCAATCGAAAAAATATACAACATCGAACCAGTGGAAATTGATGCGAAGCTAATGGGTGGCGGAGAGCATAAAAATATTATGCTTTATGAATCTGCTGAAGGTAGTATTGGTGTGTTGAAAGATATTTCACGTAACCCAGTGAAGTTGCGTGATATTTTTCTGGAAGCATATAAGATCTGTGGCTACGATTATGCTACTAAAGAAGATTTGTATCCGGCCAGACCAAAGGCAAGTTACGATGATTTGCTTTCCTACTACAACCAAATGGATCATGGCCATATTGACCGTCATTCAATCATAAAGGCTTTGGAGCTATTGATCGCTTCAAACCCTGATGATACCATTGGTGGTACATACGAGGAGAAATATGAAGAATTAAAAAAGAGTCTCCATCATCGAAGTCCTGGCGAAAAAATACTCTTGGATTATTTATTTGAAAATGGCTACCGCTTGCCAGATTTTACCAATCACAATATGGAGCAGTTTTATGTGCAGCCAGATTTCGTTTATGAAAAAGAGAAGGCTTTGGTTTTTGTGGATGGTGGTATTCATAAAAAGTCAGTTGTAAAAGCAGATGATGAGAAGAAACGGAAAACCATTGAATTAGCAGGATTCGATGTCTTGGTATGGGATGAGACCGCAGAGGAGGTTTCTTCATTTGTAACAAGAAGGCAAGATATTTTTAGAAAAGTACGCTAAGCACTATGATAGACAGTAAATTAAAAAAGCCGGGAAAACTGGTTAAGTTCAGGGGCAGACGATGTGTTGTTCAACCATCTTCTGACAGTGAAATCATTTTGCTTAAACCTTTGGGCGGCTCAGATGATGAAATGATTTCAGTATTTGAACCCGTCCTGCAATCATTTGATAAAATAGAAGACGATCATTTTGAGCTACCCGCTAAATCGGACTTAGATAGCTTTCTTACTGCGAAGCTTTTGTACGATGCTGCACGTCTTTCTTTTCGTCAGGTAAGTGGTCCTTTCAGGTGCATGGGAAAGCTATCTTTCCGTCCCCGTTCTTACCAATTGGTTCCCCTGATTATGGCATTGAAGCAGCCAGTAACAAGGCTGTTGATTGCAGATGATGTGGGTATAGGTAAAACTATTGAAGCCATCCTGATTTTACGGGAGCTTCTGGAAAGAGGAAGCATTAAATCTTTTGCAGTATTGTGTCCTCCCCATTTGTGTGAGCAATGGCAAAAAGAATTAGCTGATAAGTTGGATATTGATGCAGTCATCATACGATCGAGTACCGTAGCTGCGTTGGAAAGAAAGATAGTTGGTGATGACACACTAAACGTATTCAACTATTACCCTTATCAGGTAGTATCCATCGACTATGTAAAAAATGGCTCTACCAAGATGCCTGCTTTTTTAAAGGATGTACCAGATTTGGTGATTGTTGATGAAGCCCACACTTGCACAAAAAATGTTGATGTAAACAAGAAAAGCCAAAGCCAGCAACGATATGAGCTTTTAGAAAAGATTGCATCAAGAGAACAACAGCATTTGGTTCTATTAACGGCTACACCACACAGCGGAAAGGATGGCGAGTTCAAATCATTATTAGGCTTAGTCAGTCCCGAATTTGAAACCTACAACTTTTCAGATTTAACTACTTCTGAAAAGCGAAAAGTGGCTGCCCACTTTATACAACGTAAGCGTAAGAATATTGAGAAATGGCTGGATGAGGAAACACCTTTTCCGAAACGAACTACCGAAGAATTACCCTATGCCCTTTCTGCATCATCAGATTATTACAAACTCTACCAGGACGTATTAAAATTTGCAAGAGGAATAAGTACGGAAGGTGTTACGGAAAATAAAGCACGGATAAAATACTTTGCTGCTCTTTCTTTATTACGGGGTGTAATGAGTAGCCCCGCAGCAGGTTTTGAAATGCTGCAAAAGAGAAAGTCTAAACTTACTGAGCAGGATGAAGTGACAGCAGATGAAGTAAGAGAAAACCCCATCGTAGAGAAATGGGAGGAGCAAAGCGATACAGAACAGGTTGAAATTATTGACCGTGCCGAGCTTACAGATTCTGAATGGAATGTGTTACACCGCTTGGCTCAAAAGGCTGCTGAATTAACCAGTATTGAAAAAGATCAAAAAGTAAAACGCTGCACAGAGCAAATCAAACTTTGGATTAACAAAGGTCAAAGCCCCATTGTGTTTTGCCGCTTTATTGCTACAGCACAATATGTTGCCAAAATTCTGAAAGAGCACCTGCCAAAAGATGTCGATGTTCGGGCTATCACTAGTGAACTAAGTGACGAAGAACGCAGGGAGAAAATTGATGAAATGGCCAAAAGTCCTAAACGGGTTTTGGTTGCTACCGATTGTTTAAGTGAGGGTATTAACCTTCAGGATAAGTTCAATGCCATCCTGCATTACGATTTACCCTGGAATCCAAACCGCTTGGAGCAAAGAGAAGGTCGTGTGGACAGATACGGTCAGCCGGGCTGGATAGATAAAAATGGAAGTCATCAAAATACAATTGATGTAAAAGTGCTTTTTGGTGAGGACAATCCTATTGATGTGGTGGTGCTAAAAATCATCATTGAGAAAATTCAACGAATACAAAATACTTCGGGTGTATGCATTGCACTGGCCGATGACAATCGTTCCGTGATGGACAAGGTGTTGAAAGAAGTGCTTTTAAATCCTGATAAAGCCCAAAATCGTTTTGCCAAACAAATGCGACTTGATTTTGGTGCAAGTCCAGAGTTGGACGAATTGGATGCAGAGATTACCAACGAAATTGAAGCAGCAAGGGAAAAGGCAGAAAAAATCCGTTCCATTTTTGCCCATGAAAGTATCATGCCGGAAGAAGTAAAGAAAGATCTTCATGAAGTGGATGAAGCTATTGGCGATGTGGCCACTTTGGAAGCATTTGTAATTGCAGCCTCCAAACTAATGGGTGCAAGTTTTGAAAAAGTGGAAGGTGGCTACATTTTCAAAAAAATGAATATGGACGATTGGATGGCCTCAGCTTTGGGTCAGGGCTCTACAATTCATATTTCTTTCCAGTCGCCTACGCCACAAGGATTCCGTTACATAGGCCGCAATCACCGATTTGTAGAGCAGTTGTGCCATCGCATTATTGCCAATTCTCTTGATAAAGAAAGAAAGGGAAATAAAGCAGCACGGGCTTCTGTATTCCGCACAGATGCAGTCAACACACAAACGACTTTAATACAATTTCGTGTTCGCAATGTGATACGTGAAGTAAGTAAACAACACGAAATGGTATCAGAAGAAATGTTCCTTTGGGGATACGAGCAAACACCGGATGGCATCAATGCATTGGAGATTGACCGATGCAAAGAATTGTTACATACTTCAAATGCCCTGGACATCAGCAACGAGCGGCAGGAAATCATTTTTGAAAAGGAATTGGAGCATTTCAAACAACTGCATCCTGACTTCATCAAGGTAGTCGAAAGGCGTTCTGATGAATTGGTAAATGCACATACCCGTTTTGCAAAGTATATTGGTGCGAAACGATTTGAAGCAGTTACACCTGTTTTGCCTCCTGATATTTTAGGGGTCTATGTTTTAATTCCTAACCCGAAAATCAATTAAAAATCTTCAATTACGAATTACGAAAGTGATGAAAGTAAATAATATCATTCAGGAAAAATCATTTGCTTTTGCAGTTAGGGCTGTGAATCTGTTCAAATATTTACAGGAGGAGAAGAGAGAATTTGTGTTATCAAAGCAATTCCTAAGGTGTGCTACATCTATTGGAGCAAACGTAGAAGAAAGCATCGGTGGTCAATCAGATAAAGATTTCCTTTCAAAACTTTCAATCGCTTATAAAGAAGCCAGAGAAACCATGTATTGGTTGAAGTTGCTTCAAGCCACTGATTTCATAACCCAGCCCGAAGCTGAAAGTATGCTAACCGATGCCGAAGAACTATGTAAAATATTAGGCAAAATTCAGGTCACCCTCAAATCTCGTAATTCGTAATTGACAACTCGTAATTGACATGAATTTCCCATCCATAGACATACAAGGTTCCATTCTCTCTACTGACTTGCTGGCCAAAATTCGTAGTGAGCAAGCATCGTTTCAGCAGGGTAAAGATTTTCATCCCGACTTAACCAATGCCAAACTCAAGGATGAAATCAGCCTGGCTTGGCAAGAAGCCAAAGGGCAATGGACTATCTTCAAAAGCAAACTGGCTCGTTTGAAGGAGGGTGAAACAGGTACCACAGAAACCCGCAACTTCTGGATTTCTCCATTGCTTACCAATCTTGGGTATAATCTCACGTTCAACCGCCAATCTGAGGAACTAAATGGTAAATCATTTCCTATTGGGTATCGGGATAGCAACCTCGATGGCTTTCCAGTGTATGTAGGAGGTTACCACGAATCGCTTGATAAACGACCGGAAAACAAACAACTCCGTGTATCACCCCATGCGATGGTGCAGGAGTATCTTAATTACAGCGAGCATCTGTATGGTATGGTAATTAATGGCCGCCAGTTGCGTTTGCTTCGTGATGCCAGCCGCATTACCCGGTTAAGCTATGTAGAGTTTAACCTGGAGAAGATGATGGAAGAGGATCTGTATTCCGATTTCGTGATTCTCTACCGGGTACTGCACGCCAGCCGCATGCCCAAAAAGATAGATGGCGGAGCAGAAAGCATCATTGAAAAATACCATCAGGAGGGGCTGGAAGCGGGCAGTACCATCCGCAGCAAATTGGGCGATGCTGTAAAAGAAGCCATCAAGAGTTTGGCCAACGGCTTTATTAATCATCCCAATAACACCGCACTGAGAGAGGCAGTTGTGTCAGGCAATTTCAGTGCAGATGAATATTACCGCCACCAGTTACGCATCATTTACCGCTTGCTGTTTCTGTTTGTGATTGAAGAACGCAACCTGGTGTATGCCGATAATAAAACATCCGAAGCAAAACGCTTTAACCAAATATATTTCAACTATTACAGCCTGCTTCGCTTACGCAAACTGGCTAAGAAATTATTGCCACCCGAAGCCGGCCGACATTACGATTTATGGCAGGGCTTAATAAGCACCTTCTCTTTGTTTGAGAAAAAGGAAATTGGCGAAAAGCTGGGTATCATGGCCTTGCAAGGCGATTTGTTTGGCTACCATGCCATCAGTGGCAATGGATACGACCTGCACCAGTGCTACCTGAGCAATGCTGTTTTGCTCAACATCATCAAATCCCTCAGCTATTTTGAAAACGACAATGGCGTACTGATAGCCGTTAATTATGGTGGATTGGATGTGGAAGAATTTGGCTCGGTGTATGAAGGTTTGCTGGAACTGAAACTGGAGGTAAAAAAGATTGAAGGCAGCGACCAATACAGTTGCAGCTTTGATACCAGCAACGAACGGGGCAAAAGCGGCAGCCATTATACACCCGAAGAATTGGTACAACCTCTCATTAAACACTCGTTGGAATACCTAATTCAAGAGAGAGTGGCAAGTGGCGAATGGCGAATGGAAAATTCCTGGCAAGTGGTGAGTGGTAAGTATCCTGCTATTCAGATTAACCTCAAAAATTTAATCATCAATTTATCGCTTGAATATGAAAAGTTATCAGGATTTGGAGGTGTGGCAAAAGGGAATGGATTTAGCCCAGATGATTTACCAGTTAACCAGCTCCTTTCCCAAAGAAGAATTGTTTGGGATGACTTCTCAACTCCGCAGATCAGCAAGTTCTATTCCGGCAAACATAGCCGAGGGCTGGGGCAGAAACAGCAACAAGGAATTCATTCGTTACCTGAACATAGCCAAGGGCAGCCTGACGGAAACAGAAACACACCTGATGCTGGCAGTAAGGATCAATCTCTGCAAACAGGAACAGATTCAACCTATTCTGGACCTTTCAGCAACCCTGAGCAAGCAACTGCTTTCCTTGCAACGTTCCATCTCAGCCAAAAGCAATTAGCCCAAATCTGGAACCAGATCCCTTCCACCATTCGCCATTCACTATTTACCACTCACCATCTCCTCAACCTAAAAATTGCAGACGTAGCCTGCGGTAGTGGCCACATTTTGTTGAGTGCAGCCCGCAGGTTATCGTTGGAAATTGCCCGTGTACAAACCGAGGAAGAACAACCCAACCCGGTGGCTATACGCAAAGCCATGAAGGATGTGGTGCGAAACTGCATTTATGGGGTAGATAAAAACCCATTGGCGGTGGAGTTGTGCAAAATTGCCCTGTGGCTGGAAGCCTACAACCCCGGAGAACCGCTGAACTTTTTAGACCACCACATTAAATGTGGCGATGCCATTGTGGGCCTGGCACACCGCAGCGAACTGGAAAACGGTATAGCCGATGAAGCCTTTAAAACCCTGCCCGGTGATGATAAAGACATAGCCAAAACATGGCGGGATAAAAACGTAAAGGAACGCAAGGAAAGAGCCGCAAAAGCCTTGCAACTGAAAGCGGAGTTTGAAAAAAGTACGGAGAACTCTGTGCAGGAAGCAATGGCCGAATACAAAACCTTTAGCCAATTACCCGAAACAACCCCTGAAGAAATTGAAAGGAAAGCCAAGGCATACCAAAAATTTATTGATGGCAAAGGCTTTACTTTTTTAAAAGCTATAGCCGATACGCAGTGTGCCCAGTTTTTTATACCTAAAACCGAAGCTAATAAAGAATACCTGATGACCGATGCCGACTACCGCCTGATACTAAGTGGTTATAAGGGCTGGCAGGACAGAAAAGTAGCGAAGGCAACAGCCATTGCCCATGAGCTACGTTTCTTCCATTGGTTTATTGAGTTTCCTGAAGTGTTTAGTGAAGGTGGATTTGACTGTGTGCTGGGTAATCCACCATATTTAGGAGGGAAAAGAATATCCGGTAACTATGGTGACACTTATTTGAATGCGATAAAATATTTGCACCGTCCAGCTGATGGAGGCTTAGATTTCGTTATCTATTTTGTTAGAAGAATCTATGAAATACAAAAACTAAAATCCTTCATCTCTATCATTACCACCAATACTATATCTCAAGGAGATTCTAGAAGAGGTGGTCTTGAATTTTTATTGAAGAAAGGTGGTGAATTAATTTACGTTGCTGACACAATTCCTTGGCCAGGTAAGGCAAATGTTAAAGTCACACTTTTCTCACTTCATAAAGGTTTTTGGAAGGGTGGACGAATATTGAACAACAAAGCTGTTGAATTTATTTCTGAGTTGTTTGAAGAAACTAAAGAAGAAAATCCCGAGTTATTATTCGGGAATTTAACAGTTGCTTATTGTGGTTCTGTTCTTAGCGGAGAGGGCTTTATACTTAGTAAAGATGAAGCAAATAAATATCTACAAAATTTTGAGAATCATAAAATCATTAAGCCATACATGAATGGCGATGATTTAAATAATACAATAGATCAGTCAGCAAAAAGATTTGTAATTGATTTTAAAGATTGGGAACAAAAAAAAGCAGCACAATACATAGATTGTTTCAAGTTAATCGAGACAAAAGTGAAACCTGAGCGAGATAAAGTCAAGAGAAAGACTTATCGGGAAAATTGGTGGCAATTTGCAGAGAAGGCTGTTAATCTATATAAACAAATTGCCGATATGGATTATGTTTTAGCAACTGCTAGAACAAGTAAAACACTGGCATTCGCAAGGATTTCGTCAAAAAGTGTCTTTAGCGCAAATTTGACTGTTTTCACAATTGAAAGATGGGATTACTTTGCAATTCTTCAGTCGAATATTCATTCTGCCTGGGCATGGAAATACGGAACTACATTAAAATCAGATTTGATTTATGCCCCTTCCGATATCATAAACATCTTTCCATTCCCTTTTAAACACCTCTCGAAAATTGAGAAACATCTAGCATCTATTGGCGAAGCCTACCACGAACACCGCAGACAACTCATGTTGGGTATGCAATTGGGGCTTACCAAAACCTACAATTTGTTTCACAGCAATGCCATCGCCGCCCAAGGAGTAAATGTGAAAGACAAACAGGTAGTTGCCTTGCAAAAACATTTAGAAAAAACACCCAATACCATTTCCTTCAATGAAGCCATACAAGGTATCCTCAAACTCCGGGAGCTGCATGTGCAAATGGATGAGGCGGTGCTGGATGCTTATGGCTGGAATGATATAGCCCTCCGTCATGATTTCTACGAAGTGGATTACCTGCCGGAGAATGATCGTATCCGTTTCACCATTCATCCCGATGCCAGGAAAGAAGTACTGAAACGGTTGTTGGAACTCAACCATAAAATACATGAGGATGAAGTGAAGGCGGGGCTATGGGAGAAGAAAAAAACAAGCACTAAAAAATCAACTATTGTAAACGAGCCCAACGCAGCGTATGGAGGAGATTTGTTTAACCAGGAATAAAAAAGTATAGTCTATGCAACAGATTCAACTCAATATTATCCCATTTAAACCAGTGGTAGATAACCAAACTTTTGCTTTCTATGGCGAGAAGCAGAAGGGGTTTGCTCCTATCTATTGGGATAAGTTGTTTGAATCATTCCCCGAAGGCAGAGAAGCCAAACACAAAAACTACTACTGCGATTTTCAGCCCGCCAGGCCGGGAGCCATTGAAAAGAACATAGTTTTTACAGAAGCCATTGGCTTTTCCATTCACTATTTCCGCTACATCATCCTGCACTATTTCAAAACCGTGGAAGGGGCTATTGTATTTCCCAACTTTACCGAAGATGTGGAAGTGTGGCTGGAAGATACCGATGTACAGCACAATCAATACAGGCAGTACAATAAATTCACCCTCAAGGTACAGTACAGGCAGGTTTCAGAAGGCTACGAAATGGTACTGGCTTATGATGGCACATCCAAAGTACTCAAGCAAAGCATTGCCGATATACCGGATTTTGATACCGATAAGTACAATCTCATCAATTGTAACGGCACCATTTACCGTTACGATAAAATGCCCGATGGGCTGAAGCAGCAAATGGAAACGCTGTTTCCGGTACTGAGCAATCCGCTTAAAAAGGAGTTCAATATTGAGCCCGATGAAATCGTGATTGAAAACCGCTACAAACCCTACCTGAAGCAATTAGATTGGTTTTACAAAACTTACCTCAATACAGCAGCCTTCAAAAAGCTCATCAACATTTCAGAAGATGGCTTTTACAAAGTGCCGGCCAACAAAGTGTACCGCACCTCTGAAAATTCCAACGAATTACAGTTTTTAGAGAATACCCATATCAATCCGGGCTTGGGCATCATCCTGCACAAACCTTTACGGGCTTTCACAAAGAACCATGTAAAGCTGTTCTTCATTTACCATAAAGATGATGGGGAGTTCATCAAAGAAACCTTTTACGAGTACATCACCAACGGCTGGCACAAAGAGGTGAACAATGAAATGAAGCACACCAAGAACCTGCAAAAGTTCATCAACCAGCCCCTGAGCATTGCCAAAGACAAACGGATTGTATTTGAAAACATTGACACCATTTTTGAAGAAGTATCCGCCCAGCTCAAAAACTTTGTAGCGGCACCCAATACCACTTATGTAGCCATCTACATTACCCCTATCCCTAAAACCGATAAGGACCATCCGCAGCACAATGCCTATTACAAAATCAAAGAGCAGTTGCTGCACAAAGGCATTTCATCGCAGGTGGTGTACCGGGAGCATTTGGGCAGGGAAGATTTTTACTACTTCATGCCCAATATCTATGTGGCCTTACTGGCTAAAATAGGCGGCATACCCTGGCGTTTGGCCCGGGTACGGGAAGAAGAAATCATCATAGGCATAGGAGCTTTTAAACCACAGGGAGCAACGCACCGCTTTCTGGGCAGTGCCTTCTGTTTCAGCAACGAGGGCACATTTGAAGGCTTTGATTGTTTCCGGGACGATGAACCCATCATGCTGGCAGGTTCCATCCAGAATGCCGTTGACCGTTTCATTGAAAAGAACAAAGAAGCCAAAAGGGTCATTATCCATTTCTACAAAGAAATCTCCAACAAATACGAGTTGCAGCCCATCCTGGATATGCTGGAAAGCATTGGAGCAAGAGACATACCCGTAATTGTGGTCACCATCAATAAAACCGATAGTAAAGAATTGCTCGGCTTCGACATGAAAAGCCCCGGCAGAATGCCCGTAAGCGGCACCTATGTAAAAGTGGGATACAACAAATACCTGCTCTTCAACAACACCCGCTACGATGAACGGGCAACCCTAAAACCCCGAGACTACCATTTTCCCATCAAGGTATCCATCAAAGCCACCAAAGAAGAATTGGTGCAGGATGTGGAGGTGATACGGGAATTAATAGACCAGGTCTATCAGTTCAGCCGGATGTATTGGAAAAGCATCAGCCAGCAGAACCTGCCTGTCACCACCAAGTACCCCGAAATGGTAGCCGAAATATTCCCTCACTTTGAACACAACCACCTCCCAGATTTCGGCAAGGAGAATTTGTGGTTTTTGTAAAAATACCAGTACCATAAAATGGATTTAAACAACATTCTAAATACTGAAAATATAAATGTTGAGCAGCTTCAAAAAGGGTTGAAGCACATTGGGCTTAATCTATCCAGATTTAATGGTGTTGCGGAAGAACAGGTTCCAGGTCTTATCGAGTTATTTAAAATAGCAGTAGATATTGATCCAAAGAATACAACCAAGTTTACCAAAATGGATCTCCGGTCAAAACTTGAAAAGGTTTTAAAAGGAAAGCCAATAAATAACCACAGTAATACTTTAGCAACCAAAGAGGTAACAGAAAAAAAAGTAATCTTAAAAGAGCAAGAAAATAAATCTCAACAAAATGGAAAACCTGTTGAAAAAAGTAACAATTCGTTTAAGAAATTAAAACTTGGAAAGGTTAAGTTTTATGACCACAAGGTTAATAATTTTGGAATTATTGTCGGCTCATCAGATGGGGTTGAATGTCACGTTTCACCTTCGAATATTTTAACCCCACCAATAAACGATGACGACATTGTAGTTTATGAAGCCATTAAAAACAGGGATGGTAGATTTAGAGCTTCTAATGTATCTAAGAATATACCTGTTTTTATATTCAATAGAGAAACTGGTTCTAATTCCTATGCATATCCACTATTTGATGATCAACTTGAGAAAGAAATAACATTAACCTTTAAAGCCGAGACAGGATTTACATTCCTAAACGCCAATTACTATAGGGCATCAAGCTGGAGAGGGAATGTTGTTTCTTCTAATTCAGTTTCAAAATCAGATACTATCTCCTTTGGAAAAAAAATCATCACAAAACTTCTGCCCAACCTTAATGAATACAAAGGCACGATTGAATGGTTAACCTCATTGTTACAAACGGAACTTTCAGAAGCTGAAATAAACTCATTATACAGTGATGTAATAAATAACTTAGAGCAGCAGACAATTCCTGAAATAAACAAGCAAATACAGGGAATAAAGGATATTTCATTCTTCAAAATATACTTAGAAGAAAAGAAGAAAACACTAAATAAAATCAGCTTTGTATTATGGGCCATGGGCGAAGTTGAAAAGTTACCCAATCCCACTAAGCAAGAAGAAGTTGATATTTGGCGATTTGAAGTGTTACCATCATTAAATTGGAAGACATTACAACAGGTATTAACAAAACTTCTGTCTGAAAAGGGTCCAACAAAGCAAGTAGAAGAATCATATAAGTATTTAGTTAGCGAAGGTTGGGATATAATTAGCAAAGAAGAACTGCAAACTGTTTCTTCATTTTTGGATGTATTTAAAACTACCTTCCCGGCCATCCCGCTGGAAGAATCAAATTTTAGATGCAATAACAATCTGTACTATATAGAACTATATAATACAGGTTCAATAAAAGAGCTTTCGGAATCTCGTACTAAGCAATACATTGAAGAGTTAAAGACAGATGATGAAAAAGCAAATTTCATAGAGAAGTTGCCTTCCGATAAAATAATATCTTTTTATAACCAATTTACATCACTCTCGAAATTTAAAGAAAGATACATTGCCGAAATCCTCGAAGGCGAATTTTCAAAGATAGACTTCTTGTGTTTTGACTTAGAAACCGATGGCGAGAAAATAAGGGAGTTTGCTTGGAAAACCAGATTAGGTGTAAAAAGCGAATCCGATTTTAAAAAGCTGGAAGATGGTATTGCAGAACTGGTTACTCTGATAAACTCAGGTTCTTTAATTATTGGTCAGAACATTAAGGAGTTTGACTTATCTGTATTATCAAATCATGGGGCTTCGCCTTCTTCTGATTTTATTTGGGATACTCTTGAAGTTGAAATGTTGCTTAACCCAGAACGATTTAGTTACGGACTTAAAACACAACACAGTGCAGCATTTGATACGGAACTCACTTATCGTTTATTCAAAAATCAATTATCAAGGATTATTGTTTCTCAAGGTAATTTAGATGCTGTTAAAGAACTATTGCCTGCAAAAGCCATAGAGGCAATTAATCAAATTGGCAGTAATTCAAATTGGGCATTATTGGATTTTGAATATTTTGTAAAAAAGTCCGATGAATTTTTCCGTCCTAATCCCACAAACCAGAATATTTCTACACAAACATTTAATCAACTCTCAGAAAAATTAAATGAAGCGGGGAGCAAGGTTGTAATTGCCCCCGAATTTATTTGGAATACATTATCCCATCAATTTGACATCACATTTTATTCGGATAATAAGTATTTGGGGTTTTGCTTAAATAAGGATAAAATTGAAGCGACTCTTGGGGATGACAAATTGCTCAAGACTATTCTCTTTCGATTCGTTGATTGCTGCATTTCAAAAGGTATGCAGCCTTATTTTCAGCATCTGCCTATAGCTATACGTTTAAAGCTAAACAGTGAACAATCAACGTTAATATGCGATAATATCGATGTTGACTTCAGAAAAATAGATCACAAACCAATCTGCATAAAGCCAACTGATATAGAAATCATAAAACAGTTTGGTAATCAATTTTCAGATTTAAAAGTAATTGTTGTTGGAAATGAGTTGTACAATCTCACAAGTAAATTACAATTAGGCCAAGACTTCGATTTTGCAACAATTTTCGACAGATTAAAAAATGAACCTATATGGCTTCAAATGTCTGGCGGTAAAAGTTTCATTAGTATAGAACAAAGTCATTGCAGGAAATTGGGTATTACAGACTTTCCTGAATTTGTTCAAAATATTTGGTTAGAAAAAATTGGTAAAGGCAAATTCAAAGTTTGGTGTAATCTCAACTTCAAGGCCTGTATAAATGATTTACCTAAAAATGAGGTACATTATATTGATTGGGTAGATGAAACATTTACGAAAACAAATTCATTCATTGTAAGACCGGATGTCAGGAAGTCTGGTTATATAGTAGAACAAAAAAGGGTTAATCCTGAGTCGTTGTATAGGAAAATATATTGGGTATATCAATTCAAATTATTCGAGAGTATTGGCAATACAAATAATCCCAAAGTTTTAATTGTAAACGATGAACTGGAAACTGAAAAGCTTTCAGCCTATGCAAGGCGTAAAGGGTATTTTATTCCTGATACAAAGGCTTCATTGGCAAGACAGGTAGAATTACTGCATACCCATAGATCACCTAATAAACTTTTAATAGCTTCTTTCTCAACCTTAGACAAAATAATTTCAAGCAACTATTCAGGCCCAATAGATTTTATTTGGGATAGTTTTTTGTTACAGGAGAAATTTCAAATGCTGAAGGGTAACATCCCGGTTGAACTTGAAACAAATGAAGCACAAAAGGAAGATGATTATCAGGCTGATATTAATTCGATCCAAAAGGATTATGATTTGTTTTCATTGATAAAACTGCACAAACCACTTATTGATTATTATTATAAAGTGCTTTATGATAATAATCCAGATTCGCAGCTATTCCTTTGTGATACGAGACTGGCTGACTATTATGGTATTGAGAAAAGTTTAAATCTTAATGCCAAAAGTGTTCAGATGTGGTTTAAAGAAGCAGATTACGATACAGATAAGGAAATTGCAGCGGAGTTCTTTTCATCAGCTCATGAAAATGCGGATACCGACTTTAATATTGATGAAGCGAAAGAAATACTCCGGCAAATATTTTTGATGCCGGAAGATGGCGGAGTTCCTTATCAGTGGCATGATTATCAGCACCCATGTTTAAATGAAATCTTACCGGCAAAAAAGGATTTGCTGATTTCCTTACCAACTGGAGCTGGTAAATCTTTGTTATTTCAAGGGCCGGCTTTATTCCGTTCAGCATTTTCATGTAAGCTTTCAATTGTTATTAGTCCGCTTCGGGCTTTAATGCAGGATCAGGTAGATGCCCTTTGGAATAAGGGCTTTTACAGTAATGTGGAGTTCCTAAGCGGAGATAAATCTCATGTTGAAATTAGAGATATATATCGAAGAATATCTGGTGGCGAGGTTACGCTGCTTTATATTACACCTGAAAGGTTTAGATCTCGTTCATTTGAGAATTGTCTTCTCACAAGATTAGATGCTGATAGCGGATTAGAGTATGTTGTATTCGATGAGGCTCACTGCATTTCACAATGGGGTCAGGAGTTTCGTCCTGATTATTTAAATGCTGGTAGAAAAATAGCAGGCTTTTCTGAAATCTATCAAATGCGAAAACTGCTATTTTCTGCGACAATATCCGAACAGGTTTTTGATGAAATAAGCCGGCTCATGCCAGGAGTCGTAACAGTTGAAGGAACAGAGAAAAGTTACAATCCGGTAAGAGATCACATCAAAATGGATTTCAAACACAATGTTGTTGAAGATGATAGGCTTCTTGAAGTGGCGAATTATTTAAAATCTGGAAAATTCAATCCTCGATTAAGTCGTGCAATAGTTTTTGTTAAAAGCAGAAAAAAAGTTGAAGAATGCTCTCTTATAATGCCTGACAGCTTAAAAGAAGTATTTGGTGCTGATTGTGCATTTGCTGAAAAAGTAGGTGCTTTTCATGCAGGCATGGATGCAGAAGATAGAAAAGATACTTATGAAAAATTTAAAACAGGTGAAATTGTAATTCTCTTTGCAACAAAAGCATTTGGAATGGGAATGGATATTCCAAATATACATTTTGTGACCCATTATTCACCACCCAGTACCTTTGAGGATTTTCTTCAAGAAGTTGGAAGGGCTGGTAGAAATGAGAAACAACGATTGGAGGCTGGTTTTAATAATAGTGAGAATCCGATTAAGACACTTTGCCTTACTACTAATAATGATTTCGCAAAATTAAAAGACCAACTGCATGAAAGCAGAATTTCATGGCATGAGGTAAAGGATATTAAACAGGTATTGGAAGAATATATTGCAAGGTTTAAGCCTTTGACACCAGATACTGAAATTCCAGTAGCAGTGCCGTTCAATCTATATTCAAATGAAAAAGGTTCTGTAAATGATGACCTTGATAACAAATTCAGAATTGCATTGCATTGGCTGGAGCGGTTAGAGAGAATTAAATTAGGATATTTCACAATTACTCATTTAGAATTTGAGTCCGTATCATTGCAAAACTTAGCGGAAAGTATAAATAAATGTCCCGATAAAGATTGCGAAAAAGTATGCTATGCTATTCTTGAATTACTTCCAAGTGATGCTCAATCAAATAAAGTGGTGCAACTTTCTATTGCATCGTTACGAAGCATTACAAAACTAAGCCTTGAAAATCTATTTACTGCTTTACTGAAAAATCATTCTTCTGGAATATTAAAGCTATTACGGGATGTGGTGATAGTGCCAACTAAAATTCGTTTAGATGAAACAAATCATTGCAGGAATATCTATTATGAGAATGAAAAGTATCCAGCCTTGCAAGTGATATTTAGTTTAGCATCTAAAATAATGAGCTCAGTTCCTTCTAACAGTTCCAGGTTTTTTGAAGGAGAAGAATTAGATGATTTCTTAAAGGAATCTGTAAATGAAAATATTAATTTTAAAAAGCTCCCCTGGACAAAGAAAGACAATGCAGAAGGTCAAACAAAGGAGTATAACAATTACATCAAGGATATTTTCAAAAAGAGGAGCAAACATGCCTTTACTATAATTCGATTGTTGGGTAAGACCAAACACGAAACCAAAATGGAAAAGATTGCTGATGGTAACCGAAAAGTTAGGATAAAGCAGTCAATATTTAATGGCTATCACAAAAAGGAAGAATGGTCAAATAAAATCACAAAAATTGAAAAAGACTGCATAAAACTATTGGATTATGTAGCAAGGCAATACTTTGATAAAAACATAAAGAATTTCAACTGGCCGGATATTATTTCCGATCTGGATTTCAAAGGAAATATACAGTACTTATCTGACTTGCTCTTTATATTGTCTGTTTTGGGGTATAGTAAAACAGGAGGCTTACTTCCTACCGGTATTGAGATTTATCTTACCTCTATTGAGAATATTGACGAAACAGATTTGCAATCGCTTGATAAAAAAATATTTGAAGAATTTGAGGAAACCAGAAAAGTTAGAGAGCTAAAATTGATTGCATTAGAAGTGTTGGCTGGATTCCAAAAAGGAGGATTGGGTAATGATCCAAGTGCAGTCAGAAAAAAGCAAGATACCTTTATAAGGAAGTACTTCGGTTGTAACTCGCTTGAAAGCCTATTACAACTTTTACAGGAAGAACTTCCGCCAAACGACCCCTTACTTGTTAAATGGAGGGGTGATGCGATAAAAGCTGAAGAAGATCGCCTGAATGAGGAACAACGTAAAGTTTATGATGCCGAAATAAACCAGCATATTAATGTTATGGCTGGTCCAGGTTCCGGTAAAACGCATACTTTGACTCTTCGTGTTGCAAGATTAGTACATCATATTGGGACTAATCCCGAAGAAATTTTAGTTCTGGCATATAACAGAGCAGTTGTTTCTGAATTGAAAGAAAGGTTAGGACGCCTTTTTAACGACTTGGGTTACGGAAATTTAGCAAAGAGAATTAAGATATTCACCTTTCATGGTTTGGCTAAAAGATATTGTCAAAATGAAATTCAAGGACAACCATTCGATGAGTGGGAAACTATTTTACTTCGTCAGTTGAATAATGCTCCAGGGCAAATAATGAATCAATTAGCCCCATTGAAGCATATTTTGGTAGATGAATTTCAAGATATAAATAATGTAAGAATTAGGCTTTTGAAAAAACTGCATGAATTAACAGATTCACATTTGTTTATTATTGGAGACCCAAATCAAAGCATATATGGCTATGAAAGAATAAAAGAAGGGGGAAGCATGAGCCCTTGGCCTTACTATGCTGATTTCAATGAGATATTTGATCCAACTCAATTTGAATTGTATGACAATCACCGGTCTTATCCGGCAATTCTAAATTTAGCAAGCCAGATATTGACTCTTTCAGAAGAGCATCAACATTTAATTCCAAGACCAACAAGAGTTCCTGATGAGAATTTCATTGCCAATTATGCTCAAATCATAGACAGGACACAGCAAAGGATTGATTGGTGGGATCAGATTTCACTCTTAATGCAAGAAAGAGTGGGGCAACGGCCATATAAGCAAATAGCGATTCTGTTCAGAACCAACAATGAGGTATATAGAGGCTTTCAAAAAATAAAGGGTCTTAATCTTGCCAATATTAGAATCCGTATTCAGGGTAGCTTACCTTATGAGTTCACTCGAATTAGAGAATGTCATGCAGTTATGCTCTTCTTGAAATCTAAAATTGGCCAACAAATTCCGATAGATTTCAGGCAAACATTTCGTGTATTTATAAACGACCTTTTAAACCAAAACCCAAATTGGAATCATTTTTACATAAGAGTTATACATGCCATTGTTTTGGAATACTTAGAAGAACAAGATGAAAGCCAGGTATTTGAAAATTTATTAGAGTTCATAACCGAATTGACATATAAGGATGATGGTCAATTATATAAAATATATGAAAAGCATTTAGACAGAATTTCCGCAGCAACTCATGAAACGGAAATAGTTTTAACGACAATGCATAAGGTTAAGGGGCTCGAATTTGATTGCGTTATTATTCCTCCATCATTTTCCAATCTACCCTTAAAAACAAACGAGCTGTTAACTAACGAGGAATTTCAAGAGCAGTTAGACGAAGAAAAACGATTAGCCTTTGTGGCCTATACAAGGGCAAGGTATCGTTTGCTAATTTTTAAGCATTTACGAGAAAATGCTTTGGCAAACAATATCCGCTATGTTATCCCCGAAAATGAAAATCTGGGCCTTGGCATACCTGTACAACCGGAAATCAAGAAATTAAAAATTGGTTGGGCTGCAAAGGCATTCAATTTTAATGGGGGTGTCAATAATTATATAAATACTTCAGTCAAAAGTGGTGATTTTGTTTTCGTAAGAAGGAGAGTAGTTCCTTATAATGGCAACCATTTTGTTGTTCATGAACTGCTAAAAGAAAATACAACAAGACCCATCGGAGAATTGGCAAGTAATGCCAATATTGTCAGAGATCATCAAACTGTTTCAGGTTTTGTTGTGAACGAAGTAGTGGTTTGGACTTACGAAGACACATGTAAATTCGATTCAGAAAACGATACAAATTTTGCAAGAGATTGGTGTCAGGAAGCAAGGAACCTGGGTTACATTTATTTGGTAGACTTTGCTGGCTTTGGTGTTCCTTCTGATTAACTCAAATTTTCTTCAAATAAAAAAGGGTGTAAATTCCTGCCCAAGGTGACCCATCATTCCTGTTGATGTTGACCCACCATTCCTGCGATGCTGACCCATGCAGCCGGGGGTACAAGGCATAGTCGCCGTCAGGATTATTCCTGCATGTTG
>JGI12420J12819_1000101_pt1 | contig 61543 bp, 59 predicted proteins | sample Passage237A_FD_12819 | JGI IMG/M metagenome (IMG submission 12819) | reverse complement strand
CCCACTCACAGACGTCCGATCCGTGCCCAAAACGGGGCTTGCGCGACCGCCGCCTACCCAGCAGACTGCCCGAAAAGGGCGTTTGAACTTCCTATACGCCGTTTGAACTTCCTATACGCCGAAGCTGATCGCCGAAGCACTCGGACGACTGGCCGACGTGCTGCGCGCCCGGCCTTTGCAATTGCAGGCCCAAGCTTCAGCGGGCGAAGGCGGGGCGGTTACCCGGCTGGTGGCCAGTCGCGACCGCGCGCGGGTGCAGATCGAGACAACGCCGGTGATGCGCGGGACGCTCCATACAGTGCGAACCATGGTCGTGCGGCCACGGGTGGAGGAGACGTTCGGCTTCGTCGAATCCAGGTGCTGGCTTTCGTCGACCTGTATGCCGGCAAGCTGGCGGCGGCGCTGTCGCGGCAGCATCCGCGTGATCTGTTCGACGTGGGCCTGCTGCTGAAGGATGAACGGGCGGATGCGCACCTTTGGCGGGCCTTTCTCGTGTGCCTGACATGCAGTCCCAAGCCAGCATGGGAAATGCTGGCGCCTCGCGTACCCGCGGATTCTGAGGCCATCTTCGATGGCTCATTTCGAGGGCATGACGTCTGAGCCCATCGAGGCTGCAGCCTTGCTGGAGCGCCACGAGCACGTGTTGGCGCGCGTGGCGCATTGGTTGGACGAGCCGTCGAGCGTCTTTCTGCGGTCGGTCGAGGATGAGCAGCCGGATTTCGGGCAGATCGGCCTCGGCAATGCGGGCGATCTGCCCGGGGTGCGGCGCAAGCTTCACAACCTGGCACAGCGCACGGCCGCCAAACGCGCGGCGGACCGTGGTCTGTTGGCGGACGTGATGGAGCGAATCAAGGTGCGATGACTTGGCGGCAATGAACGCCGATGGCAAGCCGCTTCGGCTTGCAGCGCCACTTCCACGCGGGAAGAATCGAGGCTCCGTTTCCACAGGAAACCACGATGCCCCTGAAACGATCCGCTTCGGTATTCCTGCTGGCGCTGGCCAGTTGCGCGCCATGCCTCGCGTCTGCGGTCGGATGCCCCGAACCGCTCGTGCTGTTCGACCTGCGCAGCGATCCCGTCGCCTTCCCGCCGGACATCGCACCGGCCATGCGGGAACGGCTTTCGCGCGATCTCTTCGGATCGGAAGGGCAGGCGTTCACCATCAACTCCTTCGCGCCGGGCTCCTTCACGCGCAGGGGCGCCGACGAGGATCTGTACGTCGTCCAGCGAGGTGGGCCGGATGCGACGGATCCGGCGGGTCAGACGGCGACCGTCGCGATCTATGCCGACGGACGCCTGATTCGCAGCCAGCAGGTGACTGTCGGCAACTTCGTCGAGCGCGTGGTCCACGGGATCGCGGCGGATGGACGCGATGCGGTCCTGCTGCGGGCGGACAGCTACCAGATGGGCGTTTCGACGGTGCGGCTCGCGCTGGCGGACATGGAGGGGAGCCGCTGGCGGGAACGGGAAGTGTTCGCGGACGCGCGCGTCGATGCCTGCGAATCCGGCCGTCCGGGCAGCGAGGTGGAGGCGCAAGTCGTCCGTTACTGCGTGACCGATGGCGCCTGGCCCGCGTTTCTCGTGGAGCATTACCGTGGTGCCTGCGATGGCGGAAACCCTCCGGCGGTCACGGCATTCCGGCGCGTGGCGGACGGCGCGCCGGCCACCGAGGGTTCGCCCTAGGTAGGGATATTCCCAGCTTCGCGAGATGCTGCCTGCATGCATCATCGCGTCGCTGGCAGCGCAGGAACAGGTTTCCCACGTTGCCGATTCCGCAGTGAACACGACTTTCTGGAGGTGTCTATGTCTATCGGCGGCGGTGGCAATTTCCTGAGCAGCATTGCTTCGATCGCAGGCGGTATCTTCGGTGGCCCGATTGGCGCCATGATCGGTCAGCTGGCCGGCCAGCTCCTCAGCTCCGTGGTCGATCAGGTGATCGACCAGCTCCCGGTGGATCAGGGCTTCAAGGACCTGATCAGCGCCGGCTTCAAGGCCGGCATGGGCGACATTCCGGGCGCGATCCAGGACGCGAACCAGTTCATCGAGGAACTGGGTCAGTCCATGGGCGGCTCGCAGTCCGACATCGCGGACATGCAGCGCTCGCTGCAGGAGTTCCGCGACGAAGTCACGCAGCTCTTCATGGATGCGATGGCGCGTGACGCCATCGAGCGCGAGGAAGATGGCGCGGGTCAGTCCTCGGGTCGCGTGACGCAGCGCGGCGGTGCCGCGGGCAGCGGTGCGGCTGGCTGGCTGCGTGCAATGGCCGAGGCGCTCGGCAAGCAGTGCGACGAGCTGGCGGACGAGCTGCAGGAAGCCGTCGACAACATCGACAAGGAAGATCCGAGCACGATGGTCGAGTTCCAGACCATCTCCCAGCAGTTCAGCATGCTGATGAACTCGACCACGACGGCCATCAAGACGCTGGGCGAAGCCATGACGGCGGTTGCCCGCAAGCAGTAAGGCGGCACGTAGGTGGTTGCCGGCCATCGTGTCGGCAGGACGGGAACGGGCCGGATCTCCGGCCCGTTTCCGTTTCGGCAGCCGGAAGCATGGGAACTTGCGTCGTGCGGCGCAGACAGCCGGCGATGGCATCGCGTTCATCGGACCATCGCTACCATGGTCGGATGCGATGCACTCGCGCGAGCCGCGCGGGAAGACACGAGGAGGACCATTCGATGAATCGCTTTCTGGTTGCGTTTCTGTTCGCATTCATCGTGGGCACGTCTCCGGTCGCGGCCCAGACGATCGACGGTGGCGCGTACTTTTCGCCGATCACGGACAACGTCCAGCCGTTGATCCACGGCAGTCTTTTCAGCAAGTCGTATCTCGAGAAGAAGGGAAGGGGAACGGCAAGGTCACGCAACCTGCCGCGCGATGCCGGCCGGGCGACGACCGCCGGCTCGATTCCGGTTCGCTTCGATCCCGCGATTTCGCGCGAGGTCCGCGACGAGTACATCGCGTCGATCGAGCGATCGAGCGGTACCCGAGCGGCCCGCAGTCTGGGGCGCTACTACGCAAGCAACGACGTGCATGCGCTGCTGCGCAAGGCGGTTTCCCCGTACGGCCTTCGCATCGATGATTTCGGCGACGTGACGACGGCATACTTCGCGGTGATGTGGATGACGGCAAACGATGCGCCGCTTCCCGGCGTCGACGAGGTGAGCGGGCTGCGCATGCAGACGCACGCGGCGCTGGCGGATCGTGGCCGCGTGCCCGACGATGCGGTGCGCCGTCAGCGCGTGGCCGAGAGCCTGATGTATCAGACGGTCACGCTGATCCGCGTCCGCGAGACGGCGCAGGCTGCGGGAAACCGGGATTTCCTGGCGCAGTTGGCCGATTCCGCGCAGGACGCGATGGCGCGGCAGGGCGTGGATCTGCGTGACCTCGCGCTCACCGACGCCGGTTTCCGTCCCCGCTGATGGACACGATCGACACCGGGCCATTCGCGGCGTCGCGTTCGCCGGCCTCGATGGCCGATGCCGCGCGCCGTCGCCACGACTATCCCGGCACGGAGCTGCTGCGCACGCGCAGGCTGGTGCTGCGTGGATTGCGATTCCGCGACCTTTCCGCATTGTCGGCCCTGCATCGGGAGCCGTCGGTGCGCGCGCTCCTGCTGGAGCCCGCCCCGGCGTCCGCGCTCGAGAACGCGGGACTCATCATCCAGGCGAACCGCCTCTACGAGGAACATCCGGGACTCGGCATCTGGCATGCAGCGGATGCTGAGGATCGCTTCGTCGGCCTGTTCTCGCTGGTTCCGCTCGCCGGCGGCTCGGCTGTCGAACTCGGTGCGCGACTGCTGCCTTCCGCCGGCGGACGCCTTTATTCGCTGGAGGGTTCGCGTGCCCTGCGCGACATGGCATTCGAGCGGCTGGGGCTTCCCTCTCTGCACGGATACTGCCACCCGGAAAACACCGTGGTGCCTCTGCTTTTCCGCCGCCTCGGCTTCACGGCGATGGGGGAAACGACGCATCACGCACATCGCGCACTCGCGTTCCGGCTCGACCGACACGACTGGAGCGAACGCAACCGGCATCGAACGGAGAATCTCTGACATGAACGCACGATCCGCAACGGCATCCATGGATGACGCATTCGTCATCGGAACGGATCCGACGCTATCGCAACGGGTACGACGCGAGATGATCGACACGTTGGTCGCCAATGGCGGCGTCTCGGCCGCGGATGCGGAACGGGAGATCGCCAGCCGGGACTTCGCGGCGACGTTCGAGCGGTTCTTCGGAGCCATGGGCCTGTCCCCGCATCGCTTGCCGGACGTGTTCGCGGCACATCTGCTGGCGATGTGGAGCATCGTGCACCAGCAGTCGCTTCCGGATCGCGTCGTCGCCGAGGGCGTCCGCACGCAGTTCGAAACCCTGCTTCGCGGCCGGCCGGAGGCGCGGAATGCGGAGCAGCGTCAGCTGATCGGCGAGGCGCTCCTGTGCGAGAGCGTGCTCTCGCTGGAAGCACGCGAGGACGCGCAGGCACGCGACGACCGCAAGGAGCTCGCGCAGATGGCGGAGTCGGCGCAGCGCAACATGCTGCAGCGACAGGGCATCAACCTGCGCAAGACACGCCTGGGGGCGCAGGGCATGCGCCGCGCCTGATACGTCCTGCCGGCGCGAATCGACATGCGCGTCCTCGCACGTCGGGGATCAAAGGTCGCGCAACACCCAGCCTCGTGGCACCGCACGCGCGGGTTCGCTTTCGATCATCGCCGCCGCCGCGGCGATCCCGGATGCCGGCAGTCCTTGCATCCAGCCCGAGGCGATCGTCGCGAGGCGCTCGCGCGTCCCGCGCATGTAGATGCCTTCCAGTTCGGTCTGCGTGTCCGCCGCGAGCTTGCGCGGATAGAGTGCGCGGGCGTCGGCGTCCGCATTGACGAGATCGATCAGCTTGCGCAGCGAATCGGCGAATACCTCGGACCCCAGCCGGATGCGCTGCGTGCCCTGTCCGAACCAGGCGGTCAGGTATTCGATCGGACCGAAGGATCGCAGTGGCGCGGAGCCGAACAACTGGCTGCCGATCTGGCCGCCGGTCGCGCTGCCTGCCTGCCAGAGCCGGCTTGCTCCCCACGCCGTCAGCGTGCCGGTCGGCAGGTCGTTGCGACGCAGGCCCACGGCCAGTGTCGCCGCAAGGACGCGCTTGCCCGGTTCGTCGGCGCTTTCGCCGACCGTCGCCAGCAGCTTGATGAAAGCGGGGTAGCCCTCGTTTTCGCCGAGCTTGCGCGCGACACGCTTGAGCAGGGCGAGCCGGAAATCGTCGTCCCGGTTGAAAAGCAGCGCGCTGACGAGGCGGCCAGCGGTGACCACGATCGGGTGCTGCTGCGGATGGGCCGCCATGGCAAACGGGCCGGTCAGCGCAGGCCGGACAGGATCGCCTCGACGGCCTGGTCGAGTGCCATGGAGTCGTCCGCCGAAATCGCCGCGACGTCCGCCAGCGGGAGCAGGCGCGCGCTGCCCTCGGACCCGTTCCACACGTCCTCGGCGAGCAGGATCTCGCCCGCATCGCGTTCGCGCGGCGCGTCCGCTACATGCTCGATGCGCCGTGCTTCGGCCTCCGCGGGCGGCGAGGCGGCCGGGCGGGAGTCGAGTCCGAGCCGACCTGCGTCCAGCGCAGCCGCTGCCGTCTCCGCATCGAGCGGCTTGAGCAGCGGCGTCACGTTTTCGGTCGGGATCTTCATCTTCGATCGCAATTCCGTGGCATGCGGGATGCGCGCCACGCTGGCATGAAGGGTAGCGCAGCCGCCCGATCCGGGCACCTAGGGTTTACCCACGGTCGGCCCCGGGTACCGATCCGGAATACCATGTCGCGTCCGCCGGCAGCGGTCGATCCGATGCCGGCTCGGAGTCGAGGCGGAGCGATGGCCGGCAAGAAGAACGACAGCGGCGACCGTACCGAGAAGCCGACCGCGAAGCGATTGAAGGACGCACGCAAGGAAGGCGACGTCCACAAGAGCCGCGAGCTCACCAGCACCGTGATCGTGCTGATCTGGCTGGCCGCGATCTGGCTCCTTCTTCCCTCCTATCTGCGACAGCTGGACGGGCTGTTCGCGGTCGCCTTCGAGGCGATACGGAATCCCGGCCCGGAAACGCTGGCCATGGCACTGGAGAAATCGGGCATCGCGTTCGTCCTGCTGACGGTTCCCGTGATGTTCGCCGTGGCGCTGATCGGTCTTTTCGCCGACTTCGTCCAGATCGGCCCCGTGTTCGCTCCCAAGCGCGTCAAGCCCGACCTCTCGCGGCTCAATCCGAGCGAGGGCGTCAAGAACATGTTCTCGAAGGACAACCTCGTCGAGGTCATCAAGTCGATCCTCAAGACCGCCGGGCTCGCCGCGATCTTCGTGGTGGTGCTGTGGGGGCTTCTGCCGCAGTACATCGCGTTGCCGCTCGGGCAGATCGGCGACATCGGGATCGCGCACTGGCAGGGCATGCTGCGCATGTGCGCCTGGACCGTGTTCGTGTTCTTCTTCGTATCCGCGCTCGATGCGTTCTGGCAGCGGCACTCGTACATCAAGCGGCTGCAGATGAGTCGTCGCGACATCCGCCAGGAATCGAAGGAGAACGAGGGCGACCCGCACATCAAGGGACGTCGTCGCCAGCTCCACCAGGAGTGGGCGCAGCAGAACATGCTGCATTCCGTGCGCAAGGCCAGCGTCGTGGTGACCAATCCGACGCACGTGGCGGTCGCATTGCTGTACGAGGAAGGCGAGACGGACATCCCGGTGGTGGTCGCCAAGGGCGAGGACCACGAAGCGGCGATGATCCGCAAGGCTGCCGAGGATGCCGGCGTGCCGATCATGCAGGACGTGGCGCTGGCGCGCGGCCTCAACGAGAAGGTCGAGCTCGACGACTACATCACGCCCGAGTTCTTCCAGGCGGTGGCGGAAGTGCTGCGCTGGGCCGAGGGCATGCGTCGCGCACGCGAAGGTCGCTGACCGCATTCCGTTCCGGAGAGCCGACGCCGCCGGACTGCGCAGCGGTCAATGGATCGGCTTGGGCAGTCCGGCTTCCTCGCGCTGGCGCCGCCGATAGTCAGGTTCCGCCGGCACCTCGCCGATGCCGTTGTCGCGCAGCCATTGCTGCGACTTGCGCTGCCAGTCGGCAAGTTCCGGAAACCGGGTCTCGTCGATCGGATACCAGTAGATCGCTTCGAGCACGATCGGTGCGCCGACGTTCGCGCCGTCGGCTGCCGCCTCGAGGCGCACGGTTGGATCGGCGCCGTGCGTCAACAGCCAGTGGACCTTGTCGAACTGTCCCGTGGCCGCGTAGTAGGCGAGCATCGAGCGCGATTTGAAGCCGTGAACGCCGGCGTTGATGTCGGCACCGCGTTCGACGAGCAGCTTCACCGATTCCCAGTTGCGATGGAGCATCGCCACGCGCGCGAGCGGTTCGCCGTCCCGGTTCTGCAGGTTCGGGTCACCGCCATGATCGAGCAGAAGGCGCAGCCATTCCGGATCGTCCAGCATCGCGACCAGAACCATAGGAGAGCCGAATCGCGGCAGCGGCAGGTTGGGGTCGGCGCCGTTTTCGAGAAGGGCGCGCGTACCTTCGCGGTTGCCGGCCTGCACCGGCCACAGCAGCAACGGCATGCCTTCGCGCGAGATCGCGTTCGGATTGGCGTTCTTCTCGCGGACGAGGCGCGCGACTTCGGCCGCATCGCCGCGCGCCGCAGCGCGAGCGAGTTCGAGATCGGCACCGCTGAAGTGGTCTTCGACGCGGATGTTCTTGGTCATCGGCATGGGATTGGCTGCGCGCATCGGCGCGAAAGGAGACTCCTGCGCCTCGCATGCGGCAAGTGCCGCCGTCGCGACGAACGCCATCATGCGCAGCCGATACGTCGTGCGAGGCATCATGCTGCGAGTATCACCGCCCGAGGTGCGTCTTGCCAACCGAGCGCGATCACTCAGCGCCCCAGGCGTGCCTCCAGTGCCGCTTCCTGTTCGCCGACGATGTGCGCCATGCCATTGTCGACCACGTCGCCGCCATGCCTGTAGGTCATCTCGCCGATGCTCTCGACGGCATCGCCGAGCACGGGGTCACGCGCAGCCACGATTCCGGCATGCGTGACGCCGGCTGCCGTGGCCGTTGCTCCGATGGGCGAGGTCAGGCTTCCAGCGACGCCGAGTGCCTTCAATCCACCGCCGATGCGGTCGCCGAGCCAGGACAGCGTGTCGCCGCCCCGGTCGAGCAGGCGCGATACGCCATCGCCGATGCGCTGTGCCACGTTCGCGCCGAGATCCCCCGCGCGGTCCAGCGCACGGGCTGCCGCATCGCCGGCGCGATCGAGCGCGTTTCCGACGACGTTGCCGGCACGATCGAGCGCGGCCCCGGCCGCGCGTCCCGCGTCGTCGAGGAAGTTGCCTGCCGTGGTGCCGATGTTCTGCAGATGGCGAGATACGGCATCGCCGGCGGCATCCAGTGTGTCGTTCACCTTCGATGCAACGCGATCCACCGCGTTCCTGCCGGAATCGGCCACGCGGGCTGCGCCATCGGCGATCGCGTCGCCGCCGCGTTCGAGCACGCGCCCCAGCGGACCGGGGAGGGCGCCGCCGATGCCGCTCAGCAGGCCACCTGCGGCATCGCCGACGTTCTCGACCACACGGCTGCCGATTCGTCCACCGAGGTCGATTGCGCCGCCGGCGATGTCACCGCCTTTGTCCAGCACGCCGCCGGCGACGTGTCCGGCCCCGGCAAGGGTGCCGCTGGCCAAGTCGCCGGCCGCATCGAGGCCGCGTGCGACGGCTTGTCCGCTCGCCTGGAGCGTTCCGCGTGCGAGTCCACCACCGGCATCCATCACGTTGTCGATCACCGCGCCGCCCGCGTCCGTGACGCGATCGAACAGGTCGCCTCCGGCGCCCATTGCCTGCGATGCGAGTCGACCGCTTGCGTCCAGCACGCCATTCGCGGCATCGCCGGCGGCTTCGACGGCCTTGCCGGGAAGTTGGCCGGCCCGGACGACGGGCCCGATGTACGACTCGGCGATGTCGACGACGTGTTCCGCGCGGGCGATCAATCCGTCTTCGCCCCCGAGCGGCACGATGTCCGGACGTGGCGTGCCATCGGCGTTGACCGCCGGAATGGTGATCGATTCGCCCGCGGCGGTCGGCATCGAGCGCAGATCGCTGCCATCGGCGTTCCGCAGTCCGCTCAGGTCCGGCACTTCGACGCCGAGCCGATCCAGCACGGCACGTCCCGCGGCACTTTCGGCGAGGCCGATGGCACCCTGGATCACGGATGCGAGCTGGTCGGCATGGTGCGGGGAAATGCCGGAAGCGGCCTCCTGGATTCCGGTCAGCACCTCGCCTTCGACGTGATAGGCCGTGACGAGCGTATCGACGTCGTGCGGCGCGCGTCCGGATGCCGCCAGGAAGTCGCGCGCCGTGTCTTCGTGGAGACCGGCCGCATTGAACGTCGTCGCGCTTGCGCCGGTCACGGCACTGGCCGCGCTGGCCATGCCGCCGCCGAGCGAATGGCCGGTGATCTCGAAGTCGCCGCCGGTCGTCATCTGCACGCGCGTCGCGAGATCCATCGCGCGGTCGTAGAAGTCGGTCCGGCCGCCGACGCCTTGCGTGAAATTGTTCGCCCAATCCTCGGCGCTGGTCACGTCCGTGCCCTTGAACGCCAGCACGGGCACGGCATCCGGGCCGTGGATCGCCGGGTCCGGGATGTAGAGGTCGGCGCGGAATCCCGAATCGGCGGGTGCGAGGTCGCTCGGGCTCAGCCCGTAGCGGGCAAGGACTTCCGGATTCTCGCTTGCGCGACTCCAGCCGACCGGTGGCGTGCTGCACGCTTCCTGCGTGTAGTGGTAGACATCGTTCGCCAGCGCCGACATGCCTTGATCGTGATACAGCTTCGCGAGCGCGTCGGCCTGTTCGCGGAGGCTCGCATCACCCGTCCGATCGGCCTCGGCATAGGCTTCGGCCAGCAATGCGTTGCGTTCCGCGATCGTCGCCAGATCCGCCTGTTGCCGTGCGGGATCGGCTGCGCAGGCCTGCGCATCCTGCAACTGCGTGGACAGCGGCGGCGCAGCGGTGCCGTCCTCGGCAGCCGTCCACGTGGTGCCTGGAACATTGCTGTTGCCGTCGATGCTCAGACTCATCGCGTTTCCCCACTCATGCCAGCTTGCGCGAGTGTAGGAAGCGCGGTTGCACGCGGCATCGGGAGTTTCCCTAGGTTCCCCCCGTACGGACGGGCCGGATCGAAGCGACGGCTAGCGCAGGACCCCGCGCAGCGTGTCGAGCAGCGCCTGGTTCTTCATGAGGTTCTCCAGGACCACCTGCACCAGCACGCCGAGCATCAGCAGGATGATCCAGGTTGCGATCCAGGACTTGATCGGCAGCGCGAGCTGGAACACGTTCAGCTGCTGCGCGTAGCGGTTGATCAGGCCGAAGCCGATGTCGATCAGCGACATCACGACCAGCGCCGGAGCGGCGATCAGGATCGCGATGGTCATCATCGTGCTGAACTGGTCAATGAAGAACGTTTCACCGGCCCGATCCAGCACGGGGAGGAACGCATGCACCGGCCAGACTCCGTAACTGGTGAGGAGGAGGTCCAGGAAAAGCAGGAACGCACCGCTCGCCATGAACAGCCAGGATGCGAACTGCGTCAGGAACGCACCCGTCAGCGATGTCTGATGGCCGGCCAGCGGGTCGACGATGCTGGCCATGGTCGTGCCCACCTTGGCGTCGATCAGGTTGCCTGCCGCACCGATGGCCCAGAACACGATTCCGAAGGTGAAGCCGATCGAAAGGCCGACGAACAGCTCCTTCACCACTACGAGAGGCCAGACGGCGTTGCCCATGTCGCCATACGGCGATGCCGCGGCAGCCAGCGGGAACACCACGATCGAGAGACTGACGAAGAAGCTGTTGCGCACGAGCGGCGGCATGGTGCTGCTGCTCAGCAACGGCAGCGCGAGGAAGGCGGCGACGATGCGCGGCAGCGTCAGAGCGATGCCGAGGACGTTGTTGCCGAAGTACTCGAACGGCATCAGCGTTCCCGGGCGTCGTGACGGCTTTGCGCGATGGCTTCCATCAGCGCCGCACCATTCCCGGGAAACCGGTGAACATCCGGTCCGAGAAGTGATAGAGCGTCCCCCCGATCATCGCGGTCGTGACGAACAGCACGATCACGATCACGACGAACTTGACCGTGTAGCTGAATGTCTGCTCCTGCATCTGGGTCGCGGCCTGGAGGAAGGCGACCAGCAGGCCGACGATCGACGCGGCGATGATGGGGGGCGCCGAAAGCACCAGCACGAGCCACAGCGCGTCCTGGGTGAGACGGATGATGTCGAAGCCCATGTGCGCGTCAGCCGTAGGTGAGGATCAGGCCATGGACCAGCTTGGCCCAGCCGTCGAGGAACACGAAGAGAAGCAGCTTGAACGGCAACGATACCGTGGTCGGCGACAGCATCATCATGCCCATCGCGAGCAGGATGTTGGAGACGACGAGATCGATGATCAGGAACGGCAGGAATATCAGGAAGCCGATCTGGAACGCCTCGGTTAGCTCGTTCACCGTGTACGCGGGCACGACGACGATGTAGTCGTCGATGCTCACGCTCGCGCGCCGATCCTTCGGCAGCAACCGTTGCGCGCCGTTGAGGAAGAATGCGCGCTCTTCCTCGGTCGAGTGCCGGATCAGGAACTCGCGCAATGGCTCCTTGCCCGCTTCGACGAGGCCGAGCATGCGGTCGACATCCATGACCGCCTCCGGCTGCTCCCGAAGCTTGTCCTGTACCGCGTCATGCGTCGCCACGATCACGGGGTTCATCACGTACACCGACAGGATGATCGCGAGACCGTTGATGACGATGTTCGGCGGAACCTGCTGCAAGCCAAGTGCATTGCGCAGAAGGCTGAGCACCACGACGATCTTGGTGAACGAAGTGACCATGACGGCGACGAACGGCGCGAGCGCCAGTCCGACGACGACCGTGACGACGAGTGCGGGACTGAAGCTACTGAAGTCCATCGTCGTCCCAGCCCTCGATCTCCACTCCGAGCGTGTCCCCTATCGCGACCAGTCGTCCGCGTCCGATGGCGCGGCCGTTGACGCGGATGCGGACCTGCGCATTGTCGATCTCCTCGGCAACCTGGAAAACGTAGCCCGGAGCGAGCGAGGCGAGGTCCGCGAACGGGATCGACAGTTCGCCGAGGACGAAGTCCACGCACATCGGAAGCTTGCCGATCGCGTCTTCGGCAGCCGGGGAAGCCGCTTCGGAAGAGGCTTCTTCCTGCGCTGGGTCGGTCATGGCGTCACTCCTCGTGGAATCGATGGTCGTGGTGATGGCGGCGTCGACGCGAATGCGCCCTTCGGCCCAGGTGGCGCGCCAGCCGCTTGCGGGATCGTCGTTCGCCCGTGCCAGATGCACCCGCGCATGCACGTCGGCGCGCCTGCCCAGCAGGAAGACATCTCCGGGATCCAGACTGCGCAGCTCGTTCGCCGGCAATCGCGGGCCCGGCAGCCGGATCAGCAGCGGAACTGGCAGGGCATCCAGCAGCGCCCCCAACGCTGCATTCGGCCGGGTGCCTCCATCGCGATCGGCGAGCACGGTCCAGACATCGACTGGTGCGTGCAGCACGCCGCTGCAATGCGCATCTTCGCCGGTGCCGATGCGAAAGCCGAGTCCGACGAATGCATCGGAACGCGTGACCGGCCCCACCACCATCGCCTGCGGCAGAACGGATGCGCCGAAAACATGCGAAAGGTGCTCGAGTGGCTCGGCGTACGCGATCGACCAGGCCACGAGTCGTGCCGAATCGGCGTAGTCACTCCAGTGGCGCTCGCCGGCAAAGTCCGTCACGCCTTCGCTGAACGCGAGTTCCGCCGAGTGGCCGCCGATCGTGATACGGGCGCGCTCGTCCGCGGCGACACCGGGTTCGCGAAGCAACTCGAACCAATGTGTCCTGTCGCCATGCTCGAACGTCCATCGGCGGCGCGATGCGAACAGCCTTCTCCGCAGTTGCGCCGTTTCCGGCGCGATCCGCTGCAATCCGGCGCGCAGCGACCCACGATCCGCGTATCGCGCGGCGACGGCGTTCATGGCTGCTCCAGCGTCAGGCGGACCAGATCCGGGAGGTTGCGCACACCGAGCTTGCCCATCATGTTGGCGCGGTGGAGCTCGACCGTCTTGATGCTGATGCCGAGTTCGTCTGCAATGACCTTGTTGAGCTTTCCGGCGACGACGAGTTCCATCACCTGTCGCTCGCGCGGCGTGAGCGCAGCGAGGCGGCGGGCGGAATCGGTGCCGGCGGCGGGCTGGGTTGCACAGCGCTCGAACGCCTCGTCGATCGCCATGACCAGCGTCCGTTCGTCGAACGGCTTCTCGATGAAATGCACCGCCCCCTTGCGCATCGCCTGCACCGCGAGCGGAACGTCGCCGTGCGCGGTGATGAAGATCAACGGCAGACGGCATTCGCGCCGGTTCAGCTCGTCATGCAGCTCGATGCCACTCATGCCCGGCATGCGGATGTCGCTGACGATGCATGCCCGGGCGGCGGTGTTCTGCGCGCGGTCGAGCGCAAGCAGGAACTGCTGCGCGTCCGCATAGTCGCGTACGACGAAGTCCGCCATTTCCAGCAGCCACGCCGTGGAGCGCCGAAACGCCTCGTTGTCGTCGACGAGATGGACGATCTTCTTCACGCCGGTTCACCTCGGTTGCTTGCGACCGGCAACGTGAAGACGAACATGCTGCCGCCTTCCGGGTTGCGTTCGAAGTACAGTCGCCCCTCGTGATACTCGACGATCGATCTGCAGATCGTCAGTCCGATGCCCATGCCTTCCGCCTTCGTGGTGAAGAACGGCGTGAACAGACGGGAGGCATCGTCCTCGGAAAGCCCGCATCCGCGATCGACGATGCGGAACTCGACCTGATCGTCGAGGTTCAGCCGTGCCCGCACGTCGAGGCGGCGCCGATCGGTCGGCGCCTCGCGCATCGCTTCGATGCCGTTCTTGGCGAGATTCAGCAGAACCTGCTCCACCATGATGCGATCGACGCTCACGTCCGGAAGGGTGGGCGCAATGTCCACCTCGATGCGGACGCGGTGCCTTTCGGCTTCCAGCGCGACCAGCCGCAGCACCGTTTCCACCAGCTCGGAAGGACGGTGGGCCTCGCGGCGCGGCTCGCGGGCGCGGACGAACTCGCGCAACCGCGTGACGACCTGTGCCGCATGTTCGGCCTGCCCGCGAGCGTGATGCATGGCATCCAGCACTCGATCGTCGCCGAGCGATTCGCGCGAGAGAAGGCGGGAGGCCACGCCGAGGTAGTTGATGATGGCGGCAAGCGGTTGGTTCAGCTCGTGCGCGAGCGTGGTGGCCATCTCGCCGACCGACATCGTGCGCGAAGTGAACAGCAGCTTCTCGTGCTGCGTCTTGTGCGCGCGCAGGGCGGCCTGGCGTTCGGTGATGTCGGTCGCGCTGACGAGAATGAACCCGGATTCCGCGCTTCGGAACGGAGATGTCGCGATCTCGAACCAGCGGCGGGTCGAGCCGTGCAGCACTTCGTGGCGCTGCACGGGCAGCGCGTCGTCGCGCGCATCCATGCCTTCGAACTGCGCATCGAACGCATCCAGATCGAGCGGCGTCCCGAACGCATCGACGAACGCACGATTGGCTGCGACCAATGGAGTGCGCGACCTTCCGAAAACCGCGCACGCGATCGGCAGCGCTTCAAGCAGCCCGGCATCGAAGTCGGGGCGCAGACGAGCCTGCGCCTCCGTTGCGGGCTTGTGGTGGACACTCGACCTTGCGGCCATCACGGCGACTCCGTCAGGGTCCGGCAGGATGTGCCGGCGGCGACGCGTACTGGTGTATTAGTCTTTTTTAGGTTTACACAAACGAGGGTCACACATGCAATCGTCGTCTCGTTACCGAATTCTTCACGCGAAAGTCACGTTCGCATCGTTGGCATTCAGTGGCACGGCTTTTGCGGAGGAGCAGGCGCGCTCTGCCACATCGACGCTGCTGTCGATGCTGATTCCTCTCGTGATCGTGCTGGGCGCGATGATCCTGGCGCTTGTTCTCGTGCGTCGCCGCTTCGGCATCGTGTCGAACGACGGGCCGATGCGCGTGAAACAAATTCTTGCAGTCGGTCCTCGCGAGCGCATGGTCCTCGTGGACATGGGATCTCACACGATGGTCGTCGGCGTGACATCGAGCCGGATTTCCCGCATCGCCTGCTTCGGAACCGGAACGGGGGGCGAGGCGCGAACCTTCGACACGGACGTCGTGGACGGCGAGGTGAACGCGGCGGAAGGTCGCAGGTCGCCTTGAGACTCGCGTTCGATTTCGCCGCTTGTCGATTCACGAACGTGTGCTAGTCTCGGCCCAAGGAAGAGTGGAGAAGGGAAGCTGAGGGGATCGGCGCGATGCGACGATTCTCCCGTTCGCGAGTACCGTGCTCGTACAGGGGCGAGCACGAAAAATCCGAGAGATGCGCGCGTGAATACCCTGAATTCCGCGTACGTCCGGACCACCGGCCATGGCTCGCCGGATGGAGTGGCAGCCCCGTGCAACGGGCCGTCTCCGGGCGTATCGATCGCAGTGCTGGTTCGCTTCGGTGCCGCCGCGAGTGCCCGGTCGAGGGTGCGGCGATGAGCGTTCCCGTGTCCTCGGTACCCCGTAAGCGCAGCTACAGCGACATCGTGCTGGCAGCCGGTGTCGTGGCGATCGTCGCCTTGATGATCCTGCCGCTGCCGACCCTGCTGATCGACGTGCTCGTCGCGCTGAACATCCTGATCGGCGTGGGGTTGCTGCTGCTTGCGATCTACATCCCGTCGCCGGTTGCGTTCTCGAGTTTTCCGAGCGTCCTGTTGATCACGACGCTGTTCCGGCTTTCGCTGTCGATCGCGATCACGCGCAAGATCCTGCTGGAAGCCGATGGCGGTCACATCATCGACACCTTCGGCAACATGGTGGTCGGCGGCAACCTCGTGGTCGGTGTCGTGATCTTCCTGATCATCACCGTCGTCCAGTTCATCGTGGTCGCCAAGGGGGCCGAGCGCGTCGCGGAAGTGGCGGCGCGCTTCACGCTGGACGCGATGCCCGGCAAGCAGCTTTCCATCGACTCCGACCTCCGATCCGGGCTGATCGACAAGGACGAGGCGCGCCGTCGTCGGCGTCTGCTGGAGTCGGAAAGCCAACTGCATGGAAGCCTCGATGGCGCCATGAAGTTCGTGAAGGGCGATGCCGTTGCCGGCATCGTGATCATCATCGTCAATCTGCTCGGCGGCCTTGCGATCGGCGTCATGCAGCTCGGCATGCCTGTGGACGAGGCGATCCACACATACAGCATTCTCACCATCGGCGACGGCCTCGTGTCGCAGATTCCGGCGCTGCTCGCATCGATTTCGGCCGGCCTGATCGTCACGCGCACGACCGGCGAGGAGGACCACAAGCACCTCGGTGAAGCGATCTCGCGCCAGATCGGAAAGGAGCCGCGCGTGGCCGCCATCGCCGGAATGGTCGCCCTGCTGCTTCTGTTCGTGCCCGGCTTTCCGAAGCCCGCATTCCTCGTTCTGGCGTTGGCACTTCTCGGTTTCTCGGCATGGCGCATGCGCGACCGCGTGGGACTGCTGCGCCGGCTGTTCCGCGTGCCCGCCGCGGAGAGCGAGCTGGCGTCGGCACCGCAACGTTTGCTGGAAGGCGATTTCGAGCCGCCGCCCGGCCTGCTCATCGAGATCGAGCGTGGCATCGCGACGACACTTGGTCCCGCGCGGCTGCGCGACGCGCTTGCGCGGACTGCGGCCGACGTGCGCGACGAGTACGGCGTTCCGGTTCCGGTGCCGAAAGTGCGGGCGAACGAACGCCTGCAGCCGGGAGGCTACCGGATCTACGCGTTCGGCGTGCGCATCGGTACCGGCGTGCTTCGTGCGGATGCGCGCTTCCTGCCCGGCATGGCGGATGGCTCGACGGGTGGCGAGCTGGTGCCGCTTGCGGGCGGCTTCATTCCTCCGATGGATGGACGCTGGATCGCCAGCGAGAGCGAATCGGCGGGGCGGGATCTGGCGGAGGCAGAAGGTTCGCTCGATGCACTCGACGTACTGGTGCGGCATGCGCGCGCGGCACTGGATCGTCACCTGAGTCTGTTCCTCGGGATCCAGGAGGCGGCGAACCTGTTCTCGCGGATGCAGCGCGATTACCCGGATCTCGTCAAGGAAATGCTGCGTGTTCTTGCACCGCAGCGCGTCGCTGACGTTCTCAAGCGGCTCGTCGACGAGGGCGTTCCGATCCGCAATCTTCGCGACGTCTTCGAGGCGATCACGGATGCCGGAAGTCGCGAGAAGGACATCGTTCTGCTGACCGAGTACGTGCGCGTCGCGCTGCGACGGCACATCAGCGACCGACATGCGGCGGAGGACCGCACGCTGAAGGTGCTGGTCGTGCATCCGGAACTGGAGGACAAGCTGCGCAATTCGGTGCGCGTGAGCAGTGCCGGAAGCCAGCTCGCGATCGATCCGGAGCTTGCCGCGCGCGTATTGGCGCAGATCGGCGACTGGCGGCGCAGCGAAGGAGGTTTCCGCGGCATCGTGCTGCTCGGTTCGCTCGACGTGCGTCGTCATCTGCGCAAGCTGACCGAGGTCGAGTATTTCGAGCTGCCGGTGCTTTCTTTCCAGGAACTCGTGCCCGACATCAAGCTGGTTCCACTGGGACAGATAAACGGTTGAAGGAAGGGCGGCAAGCCGGTCGAAATGCCGGAACGCCGCACCGAACGCGAACAAGAACGAAGCTGATCGCTGGGGTGATCGATGGCATCTTTCGGGAAGGGGTTTTCTGCACGCTTTCTGGCAGGCGCATTGCTGGCGCTGTGCGCGACACAGGTGATCGCGGCGCCGATCCAGTTCGCGCGTCGTCCGGTCAGCTACGACCTCAAGGGGGAATCGCTCAAGGAGTTCCTCACCCGCTTCTTCGCGGAGCAGGGCATGCAGGTCGTGCTCAGTCCGCTCGTGGAAAGCCAGGGTGGGACGCTGAACGGCCCGCGCAACGGGACGCCGGAGCAGGTGTTTCGCAGCATCGCGAGTGCGAACCAGCTCACCGCCTACTATGACGGCGGCGCCGTCTACATCTACAAGCTCAACGAGCGCATCACCCGATACCTCGCGGTTCCGGCGTCCCGCGTCGAGGACTTCGCGCGTGCATTCAACGAAATGCGACTGGGAGACTCGGCGAACACGTTCAATGCACGCGCAGACAGCGGACTGGTCGTCGTCAGCGGGACGCCGCGCTTCGTCGAGCAGGCGCAGGAGCTGACCCAGACACTGCATCAGCAGCAGCTTTCCACGCCGGCGACGATCCGCGTGTTTCCGCTGAAGTACGCATGGGCATCGGATGCGACGTTCACTGCCGGAAACCGGGAGATCACCGTACCCGGCGTCGCGTCGCTCCTGCGCCAGCTCATGTACGGCCCGGACCAGCTGAGCGAGTTCTCCGATGTTCGCGAGCGCGCACTTCGTTCCAATGCGGTTTCACTCAAGGGACGCGGCCTCGCCGCGAGCGCCGAAGACGACGGCAGCGCACTCGACCTGCCGCCGCCGGCACGCCCGCCTGGCGGCAGTCTTGCCTACACGAACACCGAGCAGCAGGACGTCACGCGATTCAAGCCGGCTCCGAGCGGCGACATCCGCATCGTTGCGGATCGCTACCGGAACGCGGTCATCGTGCGCGATGCGCCCGAATCGATGAACCTGTACACCGACCTGATTCGCCAGCTCGACGTGGAGCCGCGCATCGTGCAGCTCGAGGCGACGATCATCGACGTCGACAAACGCAAGCTCCGCGACATCGGCGTCGACTGGCGCTGGAAGAACGGCCGCAACGAAGTGCTGTTCGGCGGCGACGACACGGTGAAGGACCAGTTCCTGCAGGCGCTGGGCGCCGACAACATCGACTTGCTGCCGCAGCGCAACGCGGGACTCCAGCTCGGCGCGATCATCGGTGATTCGTACCGTTTCATGGCGCGCATCAACGCGCTCGCCGACGTCGGCGTCACGCATGTCGTATCGCGTCCGCAGGTTCTCACCCTCAACGACGTCGAGGCCGTGATCGAGAACACGCGGACGCTGTACGTGCCGGTCAACGGCGCGTACGAGGTGGACCTTTTCAATGTCGTGGCGGGAACCATCCTGCGCGTCACGCCGCACATCGTGCTGGACGGCGAGCGCCAGCGCGTCCGGTTGCTGGTCGGCATCGAGGATGGCGATGTCTCGATCACCGCGACGGGCGCCCGCAACGAGATCGTCAACTACCCGAGCGTGACGCGCGCCGCGGTCAACACGCAGGCGCTGATCGACGAGGATCAGAGCCTCCTGCTCGGCGGCCTCGTTCGCAACATGCGCGGCGAGGACGTCGACAAGATCCCGGGGCTCGGCGACGTTCCGGTGCTCGGGCGCCTGTTCCGCCGCGAGGCGAAGCGTTACGAGCGGGTCGAGCGGCTGTTCCTGATCACGCCACGCCTGGTTCCCCTCGACGCGATTGCCGGGCAGACGCCACGGGAGATCGATCACGACTTCGGCGTGGAGGAACTGCAGGCCGACGACAAGGCGCGAGAGGACGCGGAGAAAGCCGCGGACCGCGAGCGCCGCAAGGCGGCACGCCGGCGTGGATCGCAGGCGAGCGTGGTGCCGGCGGACGCGGAAACCGGGGAAGGGGCGCACTCGCGCGGCAGATGATCCGTCGCGGCAACGCATCGACATGAAAGGCAGGACATGAGCCACGCATCACCGGCAGCAGCTGCAGGACATGACGCGACGACGCGGAGCATCCGCGTGCTGCGCGGCGTCCATGCGGGCGCGCGCCGCGACGTCGCAGGAGCCGGAATGCTCGTGCTCGGCAGCGCGGACGACTGCGACATGATCTTCGCCGACACCGGCGTTGCCGCGCACCATGCGATTCTCACCATCACGCCGGCAAGCTGGTCCTTGCGTGCGCTTGACCGTGCGGTTTCCGCTGGTGGCCGCAACGTCGCCGCAGGCGATTCGGCGGATCTGGCATGGTTCGAAATCGCCGAGTTCGGCCCGGTCGCCCTCAGCGTCGGCGACGAAGACGGCGAACAGTGGGCCGCGTTGCTCGGCGAAGGCGCGCAGGCGGCAGCGAGTGATGCCGGCACGGCACGCGCGCGCCGTCGCTGGTGGATCGCGGCGGCGATCGGCATTCCGATCTGTGCGGCGACGGCGATCACCGCGGCGACGCTTCGACCTCAAGCCCGCGAGCCCGCCCCATCGCAGCGCAGCCTGCTGGAGCAGACCGTTCGCGATTCCGGACTTGAATCGTGGCGGATCGAAGAGTCTCCGTCCGGTCGCCTGCGCGTCGTCGGGTTCGCATCCGACGAAAAGAGCATCGAGCGGCTGCGCAAGGACGTCGCCGCGGACGGCATCCCCGCCGAGATCGCCGTGCGAAGCGGCAACAACGTCGCGCGCGACGTAGCCGAGGTGCTGCGACTCTCGGACCTGCGCGCCGAGGCCGCTTACCGCGGCAAGGGCGAGGTCGCCATTCGCGGTCACTTCGGTGACGGCAAGGCGCTCGACACGGTCCTTGCGTCGCGCGCGCTGCGCGACATTCGAGGGCTTTCCAAGGTGTCCGTCGTCAATCTCGACAGTGGAGCCCCTGCAGCGGAGCCCGTCGGCGTCGACGACAAGGCGCGCCACATTCTGGTCGCGGTCGGAGGCCATGATCCCTACGTCATCATGGCCGACGGATCCCGCTACTTCGCCGGCGCCGCGTTGCCGTGCGGGGGTCGCCTGCACGCGGTCGACGGCCAGGAGATCTTCGTCGACGAAGCGGGCGACACCAGTGCAGTGGAATGCACCGGCGCCGTCACGATCCTCGCGGTGGGTCAGGCCGCAAAGGCCGGTCCGCCGAAACCGGAACGTTTGCACGTGGAACCAGAAACCGATTCGCCGCCAGCCAAGGGCTGACGGCACGAACCGCCGGCATCGCCGGCACCAGCCAGAGGAGCAACAGCATGTCGTACGTCAACAACGTGAAACCGTCGATGCTGGGAGTGGATGCGCTGACGCAGGCCGCCGATGCCGGCATCGGCGGCAAGGCCCGTCGGCCGGTAGGCGAAGCCGAGGCAACCAGCTGGTTCGAGGCGATGGCCGGCGCGTGGGGCAAGGCGCTCGACCAGCAGGCGGCGACCATCGCCAATCTCTCCGATCACCTGAACGCCGGCGCCGACAAACCGTCCACGATGGTCCACCTGAGCGCCGAGAGCATGCGCATGCAGTTCATGTCCAACAGCGCATCGACGTCGAACAACAGCGTGGGTCAGGCGCTCGAAACACTGGGCCGCAAGCAATGAGGCGTGTCCTGCATCCGACAGGTTGCAGGAGCGTCCATCCCACTTCACCGGGAGAGCACAGATGAGCATCGAAGCAGTTCCGCTCGCGATCGATCAGGCCGCTCAGGCGGCCGTGCAGCAGCCAACCGCACGGCAGCCGGTGTCGGTGGTCGACATCGCGCATTTCCATGCGTCCTACGCGCAGGCCCAGCCATCCGGAGACGCCGTGCAGGGTGTGCCTGCGGCCGCATCCGATTCCGAGGGCTTCCGCGCGTTGCTTGGAACCCTCGACTCGCTCAACGGCCGCGTCGACCAGCTCGGCGACCTCACGCGCGTGGCCAGCAGCAAGTCCGACCTGACCCCGGGCGACATGCTGATGCTGTCGGTCCGCTGCCACGAGTTCCTGTTCCACTGCGAGTTGACGTCGAACGTTGCCAACCGTACGTCGGACGGCGTGCAGCAGCTGTTCCGGCAGCAATCCTGACGGGAGGCGCAGCATGTCCCGTCGACTGTGGCTTGCATCCCTGGCGGCGAGCGCGCTGGCGCTCGCCGCGTGCGGCAAGACTGCGTTGTTCGCGAACCTCGACGAGCAGCAGGCGAACCAGGTGCAGAGCACGCTTCTTGCGGCCGGCATCGATGCCGACAAGCGTCCGGCCGACAACAAGAAGGGCTGGGCCGTGGATGTCGCCAAGGACGACCTGCCGCTGGCGATGCAATTGCTGCAGGCGAAAGGATTGCCATCGGCACCGTTCGAGTCGATGGGGGCGGTTTTCAAGAAGGAAGGCTTCGTGTCCTCGCCGCTGGAGGAGCGTGCGCGCTATCTCTACGCGATCGCGCAGGAACTCGAGCACACCCTGCAGCAGATCGACGGCGTCGTCACCGCGCGCGTGCACATCGCCTTGCCGGAATCCGATCCGATAGGCGACAAGGAGAACTCCGCATCCGCGGCCGTCGTGATCATCGAGCAGCCCGGCGCGGCGCTTGCCGATCGCGAGACGGACATCAAGGCCATCGTCACCGATGCGGTCGAGGGGCTGGACAACATCAATCGCGTGACGGTCAAGTTCTTCGAGCGCGACAACAGCGAGCTCAGCAACGCGCTTCAGCACGGCGACAGGGGCAAGAACCATCTGGGCGTCGTTCCGGTTGCCGCGGCAGTCGGTGTTCCGGCGCTTCTGGGCGGGATCGGCTTCGTTCTGCTGGCACGTTCCGGCCTGCGGCGGCGGCGTGGCGCCGCGGCGGATCGGGAAGGCGGTGCGGGCCGTGCCTGAAACGTGGGCCACGCTGCAGCGGTTGGCGATCGACGACGCGCATCCGGCGTGGTTCGCGCCGCTGGACGAGCCATTGCTCGCCCGCGCACGAGCATCGTCGCCGGTGCGTCGCCTGCTCGCACGCACCCTTGCGGAGGGTCCTGCACCGCTGTTGTTCGGCACCATCGCGCCAGCGCTCCCGTCGGTGGTGGTCCGGCAAGGCTGGTGGCGGCTTCCCGCCGAGGCGCTGCGCCGCATCGCGCTCCTGCTCGGGGCGATCGCGTTCGCGCCCGCGATCCGTACCCGCATCGATCGTCTCGATGTGTTGCGCCTGCGTCGTGTGCTCGGCATGCGCCGCTACGGCGAGGCTTTGAATGCAACGCGTCTGTCGCAGGTGGACGCCGCTGCAATCCAGCGGCAGCTGGACGCCGCGATGCGTGACGATGAAACGCTGCGCGAAGCCCTGACGCGCCGCGGCTGGAGCGAGTGGACGGGATTCGCGTCCGAGCAGCACCCGCTGCTGGTCGAACGTCTGCACGTGTGCGCCGGCCCTGACAGCGGGAACCGGGACGATGAAGGCACGCGCTGGCTGTCGTCGGCCGCGATTGCGACTTGTCTGGCCGGAATCCCGCTGGAACAGACGGCATGGAGCGACCCGGATGATCGTCGGGATTTCTGAGATGCCGGAGGCGCGGCTTTCGATCGACGGGCCGGTGGTCCGTCGCGCGGACTGGGCTCGGCTGCGCGATGTCCAGGCGTTGCTCGATGATGCGCGACGCATTCGCGATGGTGCGCGCAGCGAAGTCGATGCGGCGCGTGCACAGGCGCATGCGGAAGGCGTTGCGGAAGGGCGTAGCGAGGGATTGGCCCAGGTCGCCGCGGACCTCCTGCGCGTTCAGAGCGCGACGCGTGCACTGCTGGCGCGAGAGCGGACACGCATCGCCGACCTCGCCTGCGCGATCGTCGCGCGCATCGCGCCGCGGCTGGATTCTTCCACGCTCGTGGTGGCCCTCGTCGAAGAAGCCATTCGCGAGATCCACGCGCAGCAGTACCTGCAGGTGCACGTGCACCCGGATGCGTTGGGCGCGGTCGAGGCGGAGATTCTTGCATTGCGCGAAGCGCATCCCGGCGTGGCGCAGGTGGTCATCGTCGCCGATGACGAACTGGATCCGCTGGGCTGCGTGCTGATGTCCGAATCCGGAAAGGTCGAGGCGGGCCTCGACGAACAGCTGGCCGCGCTGCGTATCGCGCTGCGTGACGGCCGGGGAGGCGATGCATGAATGTGCGGGCTGCTTCCGGCTGGGATGCCGCGGACGATCCGCTGCGTGCGGTGCTTGCACGCAGCAGCGGCGTGCGCCACATCGGCCGTGTTGCCGAAGCTTTCGGCACGCTGATTCGCGTCACCGGAATCCACGCAAGCATCGGCGAGATGTGCGAGCTGCGGACGCCTGGCACGACACGCAGGATCTTCGCGGAAGTGGTCGGGCTGTCCGGAAGCCACACGCTGCTCACGCCGCTGGGCCCGCTGGAAGGGATTTCCGCTGCCACCGAGGTCGTCTCCATGGGACGACAGGCGACGATCGGCGCCGGTGATGCGTTGCTCGGCCGGATCCTCGATCCGCTGGGAACGCCGATGGATGGACGTCCGCTCGAAAGGATCGAGGATCATGTCGCGATTCATCGCGAATCGCCCAATCCGCTGGACCGCACGCTGATCTCGCGTCCGTTCGCCACCGGTGTGCGCGCGATCGACGCGGTGCTCACCGTGGGCGAGGGGCAGCGCGTCGGCATCTTCGCGGTTGCCGGTGGCGGAAAGAGCACGCTGCTCGGCATGCTTGCGCGGGGCTCCGATGCCGACGTCAACGTCATCGTGCTCGTCGGCGAACGCGGTCGCGAAGTCAACGAATTCATCCACGACAACCTCGGCAAGGAGGGGCTCGAGCGCAGCGTGCTGATCGTCGCGACGTCCGACCGTCCGGCATCGGAACGCGCGCGAGCCGCCTATCTCGGCACCGCGATCGCGGAGCATTTCCGCGATCGTGGCCGGCGCGTGCTGCTGATGATGGATTCGGCGACGCGCTTCGCGCGAGCGCTGCGCGATGTGGGGCTCGCCGTCGGCGAGCCACCGGCCAGACGCGGCTATCCGCCATCCGTGTTCTCGGAGTTGCCGCGCCTGTTCGAGCGGTCGGGAAACAACGCGCACGGGTCCATCACGGCGTTCTACACGGTCCTGATGGAAGAAGAGGACGGATCCGACCCGGTTGCCGAGGAAGTCCGCTCGATCCTCGACGGCCACATCATCCTGTCACGCAAGCTGGCGGCCGCCTACCACTATCCGGCCATCGACGTGCTTGCCAGTGCGAGCCGCGTGATGTCGCGCGTCGTCGGCGCCGATCACCTGCGCGCTGCCGGCCAGTTGCGCAAGTACGTGGCGAAGCACCAGGAAATCGAGTTGCTTCTGCAACTCGGCGAGTACAAGGCAGGCACCGATGCCGATGCCGATTTCGCGGTCGCGCGCATCGACGCGATCCGCCAGTTGTTGCAGCAGCCACCAGCCGAACTTTCGCGGTTCGACGACGCGGTGGAGGGCTTGAGGAGGTTGTTCGGATGAGCGTGCGATGCCCGTTCGATCCACTGGTGGCCGCTCGTCGCGCACGGCGCGACGGCGCGATGAAGGTCGTGGTGCGCCACCGGGAGATCGTCGCGAGACACGAGGCAGAGCGAGACCGCATCCGAAGCGATCTCGACGCCGTTGCGTCCGAGCGCGCGGCCGCACGCGACCGCCTCGTGCGCCTCGCAGCCAGCGCCGGCTTGCCCGTCGATCTCACCCGGAGCGCTGCGCGGGCCGCACTGCTCGCCGCTCGCATGGACGAAATGGGCGCGGAACTGATGGCTGCCGAACGTCGGCTCGAGGCGGCACGCAACGATCTCGCGGAAGCCGTCCAGGCGTTCTTCAAGGCGAACGCGAAGTTCGACGCGCTGGAGCGGCGGAAACGCGAATGGCTGCGCGGGAACGAACTGCACCGCGAGAGGATCGAGGAGGCAATGACAGAGGACCTGGTCATCCATCGCAGCATCAACTCCGGGAGGTAGCATCATGCGCGCGAGTTCTGCCAATGAATCCAGGCCGGAGACGCGGCGTCACGACGAGCGCGACCCGTGCGGGCGCCGGACCCGCATCGAACCCGAGGAACGCGATCAGTTCCGGCGTCTGCTGGAGCAGGGCGCGCGCCCGGACGAAACCGGGGCTTCGGACGCACCGCGCGATCTCCGCACGGTGCACGATGACTCCACCCGGCTTCCCGCCGAGGCGCTGTCCGCCGAGACCGCCGCATTGTTGCACGCGCATCGACTCGTGCTCGATCTGCCGCAGCAGGTACCGAACGCGCCGACACTGGCCGCGTCTTCCGGCATCGGCGAGCTCATCGAGAAGCATGTGCGGCGAATGCTGGTGACGGCACCGGATCAGGTCGTCGCCGGGCGCGACAGGCAGGTGTTGCTGCGGCTTTCCGACGACACGCTTCCCGGCACGGACCTCACGCTCACGCGCGGCGAGTCGGGCTGGGAGCTTCGCGCCGAGGTCACGTCGCCGACCGCACGCGATGCGTTGCGCGAATGCGCTCCTGCACTGATCGAACGCTTCGCCGAGAACGGCCTCGGTTCGCTGCACATCGAGACCGTCCTGCGCAGTGCCTGAACCGGCACTGCGCATTCACTCGATCGCCTACAGCAGGAGCAGCGCGAGTGACGCGAGGCTGCCTGCGCCCTGGGTGCCGGCGGCAAGCCACTGTGCGCCTGCCCGACGATTCTCGAGGGGATGGATCGATTCGCCGGCGGCTGCCATCGCGCGCAGGGCATTGGTCGCACGCACCGTGCCGTAACCGAGGATTCCGATGGCTGCCGTGAGCAGCAAGCCGCCACTCATGCCGGTCGATCCCGCAGTCGCCGCCGCGCCGGCCGCGACGCCGCCGAGCAGCGATCCGACGCCGGCGAAGGCCGGCACTGCGATGCGCCATATCAGCTCGTGTGTCGACAGCTCGCCATGGTTCGCGACGTGGTCGGCGTCGATGGCTTCTGCCGCGGTCGATTGCACCGGATCGATCTCCCGCTGCTCCTCCGCTCGCGTCACCAGCCGGCCATCTGCGCTGAACACGTAGCTGCGGCCGAAGATGTCACGCAAGTTCTCGTGGCCTTCCACATCCTGACCACGGAACAGCGCGGCGCGCGATGCTTCGGCGGGTTCGTCTCCGGAAAGCGCTGGCGGAACGAAGGCGAGGGTGAGGGTGCCGGGCTGGATCGCCTGCAATGCGGGCGAGGCAACATTGCGAGCGGCGTTCGACGCGAATGCCGCCTGCATGTTCGACATCGTGGCGATGTCCGTTCCTCCCTGCGTCCGGGCCGACGCAGCGAGGTTCGGCGACATGGCGATGTCCTGCACGCCGGTGCCGCGCCCTTGCGCAGTCGCGGACGCGGGAAGTGCGACGGGATGGTCGCCGCCGACGCGAGCCGTCGCGGTTGGCGTCGGACTCGCGGCATGCGTGGTGGATGAAATCGAAGGACTGCCTGCGTTGGTGCCGGCCTGCAGCTGCGGTCCGCGCGTGCCCGCGGACATCGGGTTCGCCGTACCGGGCGGATTCGCCGCGTGCGGCATGGCATTCGCCTGTTGTCCCGATCCTTGAGGAGCCGGCATGGCCGCGGGTGTCGGGTGGCCCGGAATCGGCGGCGGCTGACCGCCAGCGGGCGCGGGCAGCGGCGCCTGGCGTGCGGTGTCGACGAGCGTCGAAGCAGCAGGTCGTTGCGCGACACCGGAATCAACTCCTGCCGCGTGCAGCGGCAGAGCGGGATCGGTCGGTTGCACGTGGCCGAGCGGAACCGAGCGAGCGCCGTCGCCGAGCACGCCGAGAAGGGGGCGCGCGATCGAGCCAACGATGCCGAGGACCGGATGACCTGCCGGCAAGCCGCCGCGCGCGAAGTCTCCCCATGTCGTGCTGCCGCCGACGCCCTCGCCGCGAGGCGATGTCGCGTGCCCGGGGTGCATCGGACTCCCGGCCGGGCCGCCTCGGTGCGCGTACCCGTCCATCGCGCCATCGGTGCGCCCCGGGCGAGTGCTGCCGCCATGTTGCGGCATGCCGTCGCCACGACCGGCACCCGGTGCGTCACCGCGTCCGCTGCCCGGGCCATCGCGGCCCGGCGGTCCATCGGCACGAACGCGCGATCCTTCGTGATGCGACCCGCCGTCGCGCGGTGGTATCGCGTCACGCGACTGAGCCGAGGTGCTGCCGCCTGACTGCGCTCCTTCCCCGGCGGGTCGCTCGACGCCGCCCGGAATGCCCGCGAAACGTCGCGGCGGAATGAAGGTGTCGCGAGCGTCGGGAATCGTTCGCATGCGCAAGGGGACGTCGGCATCGCCGGTTTCGCCCGACTCGCCACTGCCTGGTTCGTGCCCTGATGCGTGCGGATCCTCCATGCCGTCGGCTTCCTGCGACCATTGCATGGAAGAGGGCGGGGTACCGGTGCCATGAATCGGCGTCGTGCTCATGGTTGCCTCTGCGAGTGCGGATTCCCCCTGTGTCGAGTGTCCTCCCGGGAATCGCAGCGGCGGCGCGAATCGCGAACCGCCGCGTGCGAGCGGATCGGTCTGCGCGGATCAGACGATCCGCGACAGGAACTCGCCGTCGATCGGGGTCAGCCAGCCGCCATTGTCCAGGCGCATCCACGGACCACCTTCCGGGTTCTCGTAGATGTTGGTGCCATCGTCCACCGCAGCGTCCACGAGACGGCCGGTGAATGGCAATTGCTGGATGTCGAGGTCGCCGATCCGGTTCTGGTCCAGTCCGGTCACGCGCATGACGCGATCGCCCTGGGTGATCGTCAACGTGCTCGACAGGGTCATGCCGTTGTTGCCGGCCTCCCACGGCGTGGTATTGATCGTGATCTTCGTGCCGTCTGCAAGGTTCAGCGTGGTCGTGCCGTAGAAGTCGCCGACGCGCGATCCGTTGTGTTCGAAGTGGGGGTCGCCCCAGATGCGCGTGCGTTCGCCGGAGTCCTTGTTGGTCAGCACGAATTCCGAGTTGTGCTCGTTGAGCGTCAGCGTGTAGTTGCCGAGATCGATCGTCGCCTTTCCATCGGAACTCCGGTCGACGGTCCATTCGCCACTCGCGCCGGAGGCTGCGCTCAGGCCCTGCGCCTGCTCGAGGTAGTCGCAGATCGCGCGGGCATCCACCAGGCCGATCCGGCCGTCGGCGGCGGCGAAGCCGATCATCGAAAGCAGCTTGGCGCGTTCGGCCGGATTGAGTCGGGAAAGATCCGCGTTCTCCAGTGCCCGTGCGACCTTGTCGCCGCCATACGTCGACTTGGCGCACCCGTCGATCATCGAGTTCGCGCTGGCGAGGAACAGCGTGTCCTTGAACGTCTGCACGGTGCGATCGACGAGGACGCCGAGCGTGGCGCCGAACAACGCGCTTCCGGTGTACGCGGCGAGCCCCGCCATCGAGAAGGGAAGGAACGAGGATGCGCCTCCGAGTGCACTGAAGGCGGCATCGTGGAGCACATCCTGCAACGGGCCGGTCGCGGAAAAGCGATCCACGAGGTCGGTGATCAGGTCGGCGTCCGCATTGCTGATCGCGCCATCGCCGGAAAGGACGTCCAGATGCGCAAGCAGGACCGAGCGTTCGGTCGTGGACAGGCGGTTCACGTCGACGTGATCGAGCGCCGCGCGAATCCGCACGCTGCCGATGCTCGGGTCTGCCTGGGCGAGGGTTTGGTCGACGTCGCCCCGGAACCGGATGTTCTCGAAGAAGCGGTTGTCGCCCAGGGCCTGCGAATTTCCGGAGACGCTCATCTTCATGTCCTCCTGAGTGCGATGGGTGCGGAAAGCGGGTGACTGCCCCGCGAGTGTGTGGTTCCGCGATCGCCGGATACATACGGATTGTCCCTTGCTCGGGATAACCCTTGGTGTCGCGCGTTGCAGAACCGCGGTACTGGGGATGTCCCTAGCTAGGGCACGACCGGATGGGCGGCTGCGCCTCGGCGCGGCCTAATCGGCACGATCCGGCGATTCCATGTCGTCGGCACGACCAATCGACGACTCGCGAGGATCCTCCAATGCCCGAGATCAATGCAGTCTCCAACAGCCCGCAGCTGCTGTCGGCATCCCAGGAAAGCAGCCATACCGTCCAGAGCGGCGACACGCTTTCCGGCATCGCCGCCGAGCACGGTGTCTCGCTGGATTCGCTGCTTGCCGCCAATCCGCAGATCGACAACCCGAACCTGATCTATCCGGGGCAGCAGATCCACATCCCCTCCGGTGGCGAGTCTGCCGTGGCTGCGCCCGTCGATCAGGGGCAAGTCCACGCCGAATCGGGTGGATTCGATTACAACCGCATCGCCGGTGTCCCGGGAAATCCGAACGTGACGCCGCAGTTCATCGCCGAAGTGGAAGCCATGGCCGCACGTCTCGGCACACGGCCCGAGTTCATCATGGCGACGATGAGCTTCGAGACCGGCGGCACGTTCTCTCCGAGCGTGCGCAACCCGACGAGCACGGCGACCGGGTTGATCCAGTTCCTCGACAGCACCGCGCGCGGCCTCGGCACCTCGACGGCCGAACTCGCGCGCATGACGCCGGTTCAGCAGTTGCACTACGTCGAGAAATACTTCGTTCCGTTCACCGGGCGGCTGGGCACACTGGAAGCCGTCTATACGTCCGTATTGTCCGGAAGCCCGAAACCGGATCCGAACACTACGCTGTTCAGTGCGGGATCGAATGCGTACAACGCCAATCGCGGACTCGATCTGAACGGGGACGGGCGCATCACCGCAGGCGAGGCCACCAGCAAGGTCCGCGCGCGGATCAGTGGCGAACTGGACAGCAGTCCGGCGCCCGCGCCGCAACCTGGTTCACCGGCACCGCAACCAGCGGGCGGGGACTACACCGTGCGCAGTGGCGACACGCTGTCGGGGATCGCGCAGCGCCACGGTGTCTCGCTGTCGGCGCTGATCGCGGCCAATCCGCAGATCGGCAATCCGAACCTGATCCATCCCGGCCAGACGGTCCATCTGCCGAGTGGCGGCGCGCAGCAGTCGACCGCGTCGGATTACACCGTGCGCAGCGGCGACACGCTGTCGGGGATCGCGCAGCGTCACGGCGTCTCGCTGTCGGCGCTGATCGCGGCCAATCCGCAGATCGGCAATCCGAACCTGATCCATCCCGGCCAGACGGTACACGTGCCTTCGAGCGGCGGCACGACCTCGCAAACGCCGGCCGCGGACTACACGGTTCGGCGCGGCGACACGATGTCCGGAATCGCGCAGCAGCACGGCGTTTCGCTTTCGTCGCTGATCGCGGCCAACCCGCAGATCGGCAATCCGAACCTCATCTATCCCGGTCAGGTCGTGCACGTGCCGGGCGGCGGCGGGGCCGGGCGCGTGAGCGGGCCCGCGCCGTCCACTCCGGCCGGCAGCGGGAATCCGGCGTCCATCGCTGCGCAGTACCTCGATCGCAACGCATCCGAGCTCAAGCGCAGCGGCGACCTGCCGATGAATCCGAACGTGCCGAGCAATCTGTGCTGCGCGAACTTCGTTTCCGCCGTGCTGGAAAAGGCGGGCCTGATCACGCATGGCCAGCGTTCGGATGCCGTCGTGGTGCTGGACCGCAATCTGCGCAATGCGGGATGGACGCCGACACCGCTCTCGCAGGCACGACCGGGCGACGTGGTGATCATCCAGGGCGGTGGCATGTCCCACACGGAGATCGTCGCGCGCAACGACAACGGCACGGTGACGTTCATCGGCTCGAACAATCGCAACGCCGACGGGACGCAGCGCATCACCTACGACAACGGCCGCTGGTTCACCAGCACTCCGCACTACACGATCCTGACGCCGCCACGCTGATCCACCGGCGGCTCGCAACGCATCACGGAGCGGACCTGCAGGTCCGCTCCGTATTCGTGCGCGTCGCGTACATTGACGACGCATGCGCGGACGGCGCATGCTCGGACGGCGTGCGCCGATCATGACAAGAATCGAGTACGGGCATCGCCAACCACGTCGGCCGTGCGGATCGCAGCGCGCGGCAGGCGTTAGGCGAACTCGCTGCGGCCGTCAATCGATCGCGAAGAGCGCCGTCGGTGCGCCGTAGGTCTCTGCCCACGATTCCCACACGACGTCGGTCGGGCCGAGAGACTGCTGGACGATGGCCCAGCGTCCGTTCGTCTCGCGCAGCAGGCCGACATACTGGTTCGACATGCCACCGGCTGCGGCGGCAGCCTCCCAGCGGGTTCCCTCGAACGCGTAGGCGGCGCCATCGGCGCCGAGGATGCGGGCGCTGAGAAAGGCCCAGGGCGGCGCCACGTTGAGCACTTCGGCATCGAGCGTGACGGTGTGCTTCAGCTCGCTGCGGGCCGCTTCCGTCGCGGTTGCCAACAGCGCCTTGTACTCGGCGGAGGAAGGAGCGGGAGAGTGGGGCTTCTGTGCGTGCGTGGGAGCCATGAGCGGAATCAGGAGAGGAAGAAGCAGGGAAGGGAATCGTTTCATCTCGGTCCTCGCGGGTGTGCGGCCTGTGTCACGCGCGGGATGCACAGAATAGCGCGCACGGCCTGAATGACGACAGCCCCGGCGCACGCGTCGCACCGCCTGCATGATCAGGCCGAATCGGGTTGGCGCAGTTCGTCGAACCATCCGACCTTCCTCAGCATCCATTTCTCGATCTCGAGCAACGCCATCGTGCAGACACCTACGAGCACGATGATCACGCCTTCGAGCAGCGGAACCGGGCGCGTGTCGAAGATCGCCTGCATCCACGGCAGGTAGGTGAACGCGAACTGGGCGATGACGACGGCGGCGATGGCGGCGAGAACGGCGGGGGTTCCGCGCAGGCCTTCCAGCGAAAACGACGTGCCGTGCAGGTAGCGCACGTTGAAAAGATAGAAGATCTCCAGCACGCAGAGCATGTCGACGACCATCGTGCGCGCCGTGGCGACATCATGGCCGCGCATCAATGCGAATGCGTAGATGCCGAAGACTCCGACGCTGAACAGGATCGACACCAACACGATCCTCCACAGCATGAACGGCGACACGAGCGGTGCGGCACGATCACGCGGTGGCCGATGCATGACGCCCGCTTCGGGTGGCTCGAACGCGAGCACCATGCCGAGCGTGATCGTGAGCACCATGTTGATCCACAGGATCTGCGGCGCCGTCATCGGCAGAACCCAGCCGAATGCGAGGGCGAGAATCACCGCCAGCGCTTCGCCGCCGTTGGTCGGCAGCGTCCAGGCGATCACCTTGCGGATGTTGTCGTACACCGCGCGGCCTTCGTGGACGGCGGCGGCGATGGACGCGAAGTTGTCGTCGGCAAGCACCATCTCCGCCGCTTCCTTGGCTGCTTCGGTTCCCTTGTGCCCCATCGCGATGCCGATATCGGCCTGCTTGAGCGAAGGCGCGTCGTTCACGCCGTCGCCGGTCATCGCCACCGTCTCACCGCGCGACTGCAATGCGCGCACGATGCGCAACTTGTGCTCCGGCGTCGCGCGTGCGAACACGCTGGTGCGTTCGGCCACTGCGGGCAGGCCGGCATCGTCGATCGATTCCAGCTCGGGCCCCGTCAGAACCTCGATGCGATCGGCAAGCTCGAGCTGGCGCGCGATCGTGGCGGCAGTCGTCGCATGATCGCCGGTGATCATCTTGACCTGGATGCCGGCGCCGCGGCACTCGGCGACCGCGCGGATCGCCTCCTCGCGTGGTGGATCGATGAAGCCGACCAGTCCGACGAGGCACAGTTCGTGCACGTCGGTGATGGCGAATGATGCCGGAACGGCCTTCCTCCGGGCCTGCGCGAACCCGAGCACGCGCTGGCCTTCCTCGCCGGCGCGATCGACGGCGGCACGCCAGAATGCCGCGTCGATCGCGGTTTCATCGCCGCCGGCCGCCAGCTGCGTCGTGCACAGTCCGATGATCTGTTCCGGGGCACCCTTCACGCAGATCAGCGCGCCGTCCTCCTGCGTCGCATGCAATGTCGCCATGAAGCGGTGCGCGGCATCGAACGGAATCTCGTCCAGGCGCGGGAACTGCGCACGCAGCACTGCGGCATCCTGCCCGGCCTTCGCCGCGAGCGTCAGCAGGGCCCCTTCCATGGGATCGCCGTCGCAGCGCCATCGTCCATCGGCTTCGACCAGACGTGCGTCGTTGCAGAGCGCACCGATGCGCGCGACATGAACGGCGGCAGCGAGCGCCGCATCGCCGCCCTCGATGGCGAACACGGCGCCTATCGGCGCGAGACCGCCGCCGTCGGCCGTCACGAGCCCGAGCGACGTCCTCACGCTGCGCGCGCTCATCTCGTTGCGTGTGAGGGTGCCGGTCTTGTCCGAGCAGATCACCGTGGTCGCGCCCAGCGTTTCGACGGCCGGCAGGCGGCGCACGATGGCGTTGCGCGCGGCCATTCGGCGCACGCCGATCGCCAGCGTGATCGTGATGACGGCGGGCAGGCTTTCCGGTACGACGCCGACGGCCACGGCAACCACGACCATCAGCGCATCCAGCCATTCGTACCCGCGCACGAACACCGCGAACGCCAGCAGGGCGGCAGCCATCGCGATCGCGAACACGGTGAAGGCGCGTCCGAAGCGGCCGATCTGCTCCAGCAGTGGCGTGGTCAACGTGTCCACGCGGCCGAGCAGGGTGCCGATCCGGCCGATCTCCGTCGCCGAGCCCGTCGCGACGACGGCCGCAACCGCCTGCCCGGAGCCGACCAGCGTGCCGGAGAACAGCATCGACGCGCGGGCGCCGAGTTCCGCATCCGCATCGACCGGCGCAGCCGACTTCTCGACCGGTACCGATTCGCCCGTGAGTACGGATTCGTCCATGCGCAATCCGCGCGCGCGGATCACCCGCGCATCGGCCGGAACGCGGTCTCCGGCCTCCAGCATCAGGATGTCGCCGACGACCACGGCGTCGGCGGGAAGCGTGGTGCGCCTTCCGTCGCGGACGAGACGGGCCTCCGGCGCAAGCATCGCCCCGAGCGCCGAGAGAGCCTGCGTGGCACGGCCTTCCTGCACGTGGCCGACGACTGCATTGATGAACACGACGGCGGCGATCACGATCGCGTCGACATGATGGGCAAGCAGCAATGCGACAATCGCCGAGGCGAGCAGGAACAGGATCAGCGGATCGTTGAAGTTGCGCAGGAAGCGCCGCCATGCGGGGATCTTCGCCGGCCGCGGCAGCGCGTTTGCACCGAAGCGATTGAGCCGATCCCGGGCTTCGGCATCGTCGAGGCCGCCAGTGGACGTCGCGAGCCGTTGCAGCACGGCGTCCGGAGGCAGCGCATGCCAGGCAATGACGTGCGGTGATGAAGAGGGGTTCTGCATCGGGCTGGGCGTGTTGCGGAAGTCGTTCACGCGACGAGGGTAACGTGCGCCGTCCCGATCTTGCTGACTTCCATCAATCCATGCTTCGAACATGCAGTGCCCGCCGCATAATGCCGGGCGGCACCGACCGCGCGCACGACACGAAGGTCCTCGCAGTGAACCCACCACGAAATCCCGGAACCGAAGTCGACGACGCGCACTGGATGCGCGAGGCGCTTGCATTGGCCGAGCAGGGCAGCCTCGCGCACGACGAAGTTCCCGTCGGCGCGATCCTCGTTCTCGATGGCGCCGTCATCGGGCGTGGCTGGAACCTGCCGATCACCGAATGCGACCCGAGCGCGCATGCGGAGATCCGCGCGTTGCGCGATGCGGGACGCCGGATCGGGAACTACCGTTTTCCCGGCGCGACGCTGTACGTCACGCTGGAGCCGTGCGTGATGTGCGCGGGCGCGATCGTGCATGCCCGCGTGGCGCGCGTGGTGTTCGGGGCGGATGATCCCAAGACCGGCGCGGCCGGCAGCGTGTTCGACACATTGGTCAGCGATCGCCACAACCATCGTGTCGAAGTGAAGGGCGGTGTACTCGCCGAGGCTTCCGCCGAACTGCTGCGCGCGTTCTTCCGCGCGCGCCGCTGACCTCACTTCTCCACGAACGCGCGTTCGATCACGTAGTCGCCGGGCTGCCCGATGCGCGGCGAGACGACGAAGCCACGGCGATCGAGCAGCTCACAGGTATCCTTCAGCATGGCCGGACTGCCGCACAGCATGAAGCGATCGTGCCGCGGATCGGGCTGCGGAATTCCCAGCGCATCGGCCATGCGGCCCGAATCCAGCGCTTCGGTCACGCGCCCCTGGTTCGCGAACGCCTCGCGCGTGACGGTCGGATAGTACAGGAGCTTCTCGCGCACCATCTCGCCGAGGAATTCGTGCTGCGGCAACTCGCGCTCGATGAATTCGCGATAGGCGAGGTCGCCCGTCTCGCGCACGCCATGCGCGAGGATCACGCGGTCGAAGCGCTCGTACGTTTCCGGCTCCTGGATCAGGCTGAGGAACGGTGCGAGGCCGGTTCCCGTTCCGAGGAAGTACAGGTTCCTGCCGGGCTTGAGGTCGGACAGCAGGAGCGTGCCGGTGGGTTTTCGGCTGACGAGAATCTCGTCGCCGACTTCGAGGTGCTGCAGGCGCGAAGTCAGCGCACCGTGCTGGACCTTGATGCTGAAGAACTCCAGGTGCTCTGCCCAGCTCGCGCTGGCGATGCTGTAGGCGCGCATCAGGGGGCGGCCATCGACCGGGATGCCGATCATGACGAATTGCCCCGCCTCGAACCGCAGCCAGTCGCCGCGAGTCGTGCGGAAGCTGAAAAGATCGTCGCCCCAGTGATGGACCCAGGTCACGCGTTCGACCGCGTGCGTACTCATGCGAACTCCGGATGTCGGGGCCACGCCGGCCCGGGAGCGAGCGCGTCACGTGGCGAAGCGTGGGGATTGGGAATGCCGCCGCACAAGCCAGGCTCACGGCTCTGGCGGCTGTTCGGCGGTGGAGCTTACGGAGCGCGTGCAGGCATCGCAATGCGATGGATCAAGTCGCGCGAGGCCAATGTGCGGCAGGTTGCCGCTGGCTGATGATGTTGTCGGGAGCGTGCACGCGTTCGGTCGACGCCGAGAACGTGACGCCAGCCGGCGTGACCAGCCGGCCACCGTCAAGGACGCGCCAGCCGTCCCAGCCGGTTGCCGGAAGCTCGCCAGCGCGCAGGATGCGCAGGAGCCGCACGGCGGACCACGGGACGCGGTTGCGGCCCTGATCCCAGTGGCGGACGGTGCGCAGGCAGACCCCGAGCAGCTTGGCGCATGCCCGCTGGCCCAGACCGAGGCTCATCCGAAGCTCCCGGAAGCCGTCCGGCGCGACGTACCAGACCCGGCGCCGCGCGGCCCGCTTGGGACGGCCCGAACGATGCGTAATGCATATTATGTAAAATCAAGTGCGGGGCATTCGAGCGTTCATCCTTGGCGATGCGTACGCGAATTGCAGTTCCGTGCCGGACATCCGATGGCTTCGCATCGCTTGGCTTCGCATCGCGCCACGTCGACTGCGAGCGATGGCCGAAGTCGAGCCGGTTCCGTGCGGAGCCATCCGTGGCGTCCGCCGGCTCAAAGTACCGGCAGTTCGATGTAGCTGGCATGGTCCGGTGCGTGCCATATGCGCTGGGTCGCCTTGCGATAATCCTCCGGTTTCGCAAGGTAGATGTTCGGCACGTAGGTCTGCGGGTTGCGGTCGTACAGCGGGAACAAGGTCGATTGCACCTGGACCATGATCCTGTGCCCGGGCCGGAACATGTGGTTCGCTTCCGGAAGGTCGAACCGGTAAGCCAGTGCGCTGCCCGGCTCGATCGGCTTCGGCGCCTCGAAGCTTTCGCGGTAACGTCCCCGGAAGATCGCCATCGACACGGCGAGCTGGTAGCCGCCCATTTCCGGTCGCGAAGCGACCTGGTCCGGATACACGTCGATCAGCTTGACCACCCAGTCGCTGTCGCTGCCGGTCGTCGATGCGATCAGTTGCGCGACCGGGGTGCCGGCGATGCGGACGGGCGTGTCGAGCGGCGCGCTGACGAAGGTGAGCACGTCCGGTCGGCCGTCGACGAAGCGCTGGTCCTTGACCAGCCAGGTCGTCCACATGTCGCGATCGTCGAAGCGAACCGGACGTGGCGCGAACGGAACCGGCTTGTCCGGATCGGAGATGTATTCCTCGAACGCCGCGTCGCCGTCCTGCGGCGGCTCGAACGCCAGCTCGCCGCCCGCGCGCAGATAGAGCGGGCGCGAACGTGCCGGACATCCCTTCGCGCAACTCATGGGCCAGCGGTCGTAGCGGTCCCAGCGGTCTTCTCCGGTGTTGTAGACCAGGACCGGCGGAATGTCGGCCTTGGGTGCGCCTTCGACGAGATAGCGGTCGAAGAACGGCTTGAGCACGTCGCGCCGGAATTGATGGGCCGTATCGCCATCGAAACGCAGCGCACCGAGCTCGCGCCCTTCGTAGTTGACCTGACTGTGGCGCCACGGCCCCATCACGAGGAAGTTGCGGTCATTGGCCGTGTCCTTCGGTTCCATCGCCTCGTAGCTGTGGTTCGCACCCCACATGTCCTCCTGATCCCAGAGACCTTGCAACCACAGGGTCGGTACCTTCAGCGACGTGCGCGCCATCACGCGATCGAGCGCCTGTTCCTGCCAGAAGACATCGTAGGCGGGATGCTCGACGAGTTTGTGCCACCACGGAATCTGGTCCAGGCCATTGGCCAGCGCATAGGCGCCGGCCGAGCCTGCCCGGAGGAAGGTCGTGTAATCGTCGTATCCCGTGGAGGGCAACCGGTCGCCCCTGCCCCGCTTCGTGAGCTGGCCGACGAAGTAGCGCATGTTGACTTGCCGGAACGCGCCGTAGTTGAGCCAGTCGTCGCCCATCCAGCCGTCGATCATCGGGCTTTCCGGTGCAGCAACCTTCAGCGCCGGATGCGGGTCTGCCAGTGCCATCACGACGGTGAATCCCTCGTAGGACGAGCCGAGCATGCCGACCCGGCCGTTCGACTCGGGCACATGTTCGATCAGCCATTGGATCGTGTCCCAGGCATCGGTCGAATGGTCGACCTTCGTGTCGTTGAGCGGGCCGCGCAGCGGCCGGGTCATCACGTAGTCGCCTTCCGAGCCATACTTGCCGCGCACGTCCTGGAACACCCGGATGTAGCCCCCTTCGACGAACACTTCGTCGCCTTGCGGCAGGATGTCGATCATGTGCGGAGAGGCAAGCCGGTTCGTCCGGCCAGCCGCGTCGTACGGCGTGCGCGTGAGCAGGATCGGCGCGTTCTTCGCACCTTTGGGCACGACGATCACGGTATGCAGCTTCACGCCGTCGCGCATCGGGATCATCTCGACGCGCTTCTCGTGGTCGAACCCGTGGGTCGGAACCACGAACGGCTTGCCGGTGATGTCCGGCCTCATCGGCGGCGTCTCCGCGGATGCGGCGGCTGCCGCCAGCATCGCTGCGGAAACAACGAGCGAGAACACGGGATTGGAGCGTTTCACGGCACCTCCGTCGAAAGCCGCGGCCGCGGCAGGCAACCCGATCGTGCTTGCACTCGGCAACGTCGCAACGTGCCGGAAGTCCGCGGCAAGCGGTCGCAGGCATTGGAAGCGGCCTCGGATGGCAGAATATGTTATAACATAACTTTAAATCAGCCATCCGACCGCAATGATGATCTCCCAATGATGATCTCCGCATTCCGAACTCGTTGGGTCGATGCCTCGGCCATCGCGCTGTCTGCGCTTTGCATGGTGCATTGCCTTGCCCTGCCGGTGTTCGCGGCGCTGCTGCCGATGCTTGGCGCATGGACCCACGACCACCGGGTGCATGTCCTGTTCCTGCTCCTCGCAGTGCCGTTGACCGCGTTCGCGCTGTGGCGTGCGCACCGCCGCAGTCCGCTTCCGAGGTCGATACGGGTCATGGCGGCGCTGGGTCTGCTTGCGCTTGCCGCCGGCGCGCTCGGCTGGGCGGGCGAGGACGGTGAAACGCCAGTCACCGTCGCCGGCAGTCTGCTTCTGATCGCCACGCACTTGTGGAACGTGTGGCGCCATCCGCGTCGCTGTCCGGCATCGGGTACGACCCGTCGCGTCGCATGAAAGGNGCGGGCATGCCTTCGCAATCACGCCGACGCCTGCTCGCCGGCTTGGCATCGTCCCTGCTCTTCGCCCGGCTTCCGCACGCCGGCACGGCGAGCCGGCTGGTGCTGTTTCCCGACTATCCGTTCCGGCTCGGCGCGGCATCCGGCGCGTCGCGCACGGATGGCTTATCCGGACGCGCTTGTGCCCGGCCCCGCTGCACGGCGGCGGCATGGGCGTGATGCAGGTTCCGTCGATGCTGCCCGGCCGGGAGTGGTGCGCGCATGGCGCGTCGGGAGGACGTCGTCACGAGGCTCCCGGCCGAGCCCGGCGAGGATCGGGCATTCGGGTCGATCGTCGCCCGCGCAGGAATCGACCAGCGTCTGCAAGGCATCGATCATCCGCCGCAGATCCTCCATCCGTTCACGCAGGGTCCGGATATGCCGGTCGGCCATGCGCTTGACATCGGCGCTGTGGCGCGAGGCGTCGTCCCACAGGTCCAGCAGGGTCGCGATGTCGGGCAGCGGGAAGCCCAGCTCGCGCGCCTGCCGGATGAAACGGAGGCGATGCAAGTCGTTGTCCGTGTAGCGGCGATAGCCGGCCGTTCCCCGGGCGACGCCCGGAACCAGCCCCATGCGCTCGTAGTAGCGGATCATGCGCGCGGACAGACCCGTCGCACGTGCCGCGGCACCGATGTTCATGGCGCCCCCCTCGCCGCACCACCGCGCGGCCGGAACCGTCGCAGTCGCAACGCATTGCCCACGACGAACACGCTGGACAGCGACATCGCGGCAGCCGCGAACATCGGCGACAGACGGATGCCGAACGCGGGCTGCAATGCACCTGCCGCAAGCGGGATCAGCGCCGCGTTGTAGGCGAACGCCCAGAACAGGTTCTGGTGGATGTTGCGGATCGTCGCACGCGAAATCGACCGCGCCGTGGCGACTCCGCGCAGGTCGCCCGACATCAGCACCACATCGGCCGACTCGATCGCGATGTCGGTTCCGGAGCCGATCGCGATGCCGACATCGGCCCCCGCGAGTGCGGGGGCATCGTTGATGCCGTCGCCCACGAATGCGACCGGCCCGTGCGCCGCGCGCAATCTCCGGACGGCGTCGACCTTGCCGTCCGGAAGGACGCCCGCCTCGCGGTCGTCGATGCCGAGGCCGTCGGCGATCCGCGAAACCGTGGTTCCGTCGTCGCCGCTGACGATTGCGGTCGCGAGGCCATCGGCGTGAAGTCCGCGGATCGTTTCCGCCGCTTCGGGTCGGAGCGTGTCCGCAATCGCGAGAATCGCGGCGGCGTGTCCGTCGAGCGCGGCGTAGATCGGCGTCCTGCCTTCCGCCGCGAGGCGACGGGCCGCTTCAGCGAAATGCGAAACGTCGTACCCGAGTTCGCTCATGTAACGGCTTGCCCCCACCTCGACGCGCAAGCCGTGGACGCTTGCGCGAACCCCCTTCCCCACCTCGGCCGAGAATTCCTCCGCATGGGGAATCTCGATCCCCTGCTCGCGTGCGGCCGCGACGATGGTCCGCGCGATCGGATGCTCGGAACGCGATTCCGCGCCGGCGATNCGCGCCAGNGTGCCCGCGCGATCCTCGCCTGCCGCGACGTCGAACGCGACCAGCGTCGGATGCCCTGCGGTCAGCGTGCCGGTCTTGTCGAACGCCACGATGTTCGTCTCGCCGAGCCGCTGCAGCGCTGCGCCGTCACGGAACAGGATGCCGAGTTCGGCGGCGCGGCCGGTACCGACGAGGATCGAGGTCGGGGTCGCCAGACCCATCGCGCACGGACATGCGATGACCAGCACCGAGATCGCGTTGACAAGCGCGGTGGCAAGTGCGGGCGCTGGGCCGAATGCGAGCCAGATCGCGAACGTGGCCACTGCCGCGAGCAGGACGAGCGGAACGAACCAGCGCGTGATGCGGTCCACCTTCGCCTGGATCGGCAGTTTGGCTCCCTGTGCCTGTTCCACCATGCGCACGATTCGTGCGAGAACGGTTGCGCCACCGACTGCCGTCGCGCGGAACGTGAAGGCACCCGTCTGATTCACGGTGCCGCCGACGACGGAATCGCCGACGGCTTTCCGCAGCGGATCGGGTTCGCCGGTGATCATCGACTCGTCCACGAAGCTGGTGCCGTCGAGGATCACGCCATCCACCGGAATGCGCTCGCCGGGGCGCACCTCGAGGCAGTCGCCAGCCGACACTTCGGCGATCGGCACGTCGACGATCGCTCCGCCGCGTGCCACGTGCGCGTTCTGCGGCTGCAGGTCGACGAGTCTGCGGATCGCCTCGGATGCCCTTCCCTTCGCACGCGCCTCCAGAAGTCTGCCGAACAGAACCAGCGTCACGATTACCGCCGCCGATTCGAAGTAGACGTTCGCCGTACCCGCCGGCAGCACGCGCGGAACGAAGGTTGCGACGATGGAATAGCCCCAGGCCGCGAGCGCGCCGATCGCGACCAGGGAGTTCATGTCGGGCGCGAGGCGAAGCAGCGCGGGAATGCCGGCGCGGAAGAACCGGCGCCCGGGAACCGCGAGCACCAACGTCGTGAGCACGAACTGGACGATGCGGCTGGCCTGCAGCCCGATCGTCTGCTCGACCCAGTGATGCATCCCCGGGATCAGGTGCGAGCCCATCTCGAGGACGAATACCGGCAGCGCGAGCGCGACGGCGATCCACACGTCGCGTTCGAGTGCCGCTCGTTCCGCTTCGCTGCGGTGCCGCCGCGCTTCCTGCTCCTGCCCGAGGGATCCTGCCGGGCATGCCGAGTAGCCTGCCTGCGCGACCGCCGCGACGAGCGCATCGACGGCGGCGACGCCATGAACGGTCGCGCGCTCGGTCGCGGGATTGACGATGGCGCCCGTCACGCCCGGAACGGCCCGCAAGGCTCGTTCGACGCGGCTGGCACAGCCGGCGCACGTCATTCCGGTGACGGCGAGTTCGACCGTCTGCTCCGGCACCTGGAACCCGAGATCGAGCACGGCCTTGCGCAGCGCGGCTGCGTCGGCCGGGCCATCCAGGTCGATCGTCGCGCTTCCGGTGGCGAGATTGACTGCCGCGTCGGCGACGCCCGGGACGGCACGCAGCGCGTTCTCCACGCGACGGACGCAGCCGGCGCAATGCATGCCCTCGACCGTCAGGTGCAGGGTCCGGCCGGGCTCGGCCTCATCGTCGATGTGACATTGCTCGCTCACGCTGTCGTCTCCCGATGGTGATCGGATGCGGCAGTGTCAAGCTTGACACGATGGGAAGGTCAAGCGCCGGCATCGGGCACGAGCCACAGGGCGCCGCAGGAAGCGTCCGCGAGGCGCAGGAGACGAATTTCGAAGCACCGGTTTCCGGGGCGGGGGCCCGGATCGGCACTCAGTCGGTCGAGGATTGCGGTTCCGTCTTCGTCGCACCGGCATTTACGCGTTCGCGCAACTCCTTGCCGGGCTTGAAATGCGGCACATACTTGCCGGGAAGCGCGACCGATTCGCCGGTCTTCGGGTTGCGGCCCATGCGTGGCGGACGATAGTGCAGCGAGAAGCTGCCGAATCCGCGGATCTCGATGCGGTCGCCGACCGACAGCGACTGGCTCATCTGTTCCAGAACGCTCTTCACCGCGAGTTCGACGTCATTCGCAGCCAGATGCCGCTGGCGTTGCGCCAGCGCCTCGATCAACTCGGACTTGGTCATTGCTCGGGTCTTGTTGCCTGTCGAAGAAAACGCGCACCTGCCGGCGCGCGTCGGCAGAGGATGCGCGGGCGGACTGGCCCGCGCATCCGGTGTCGCATCAACGGTTGAGCTGTTCCTTCAGCAGTGCGCCAAGCTTGGTCGTGCCACCGCCGGCGTTCTGGTACTCCTCCAGCGTGCTGGCAAGCTCGTCCTCGTCCTTCGCGCGGATCGAGAGCTGCAGCGAGCGGCCCTTGCGATCCATGCCGATGAACTTGGCTTCGACCGTGTCGCCGACCTTGAGGTGCTGGGTGGCGTCATCCACGCGTTCCTTGGCGATGTCGTTCGCGCGCAGATAGCCCTCCACGCCATCGCCCAGGTCGATCGTCGCACCGCGCGCGTCGACCTCGCGGACGGTGCCGGTGAGGATGCTGCCGCGCGGATGCGCCGCCATGAACTGGCCGAACGGATCCTGCTCGAGCTGCTTGATGCCGAGCGAGATGCGCTCGCGCTCCGGATCGACCGCCAGCACGACGGCTTCGATTTCCTCGCCCTTCTTGAAGTTGCGGACGAGATCCTCGCCAGTGGTCTGCCACGAGATGTCGGACAGGTGCACCAAACCGTCGATGCCGCCATCCAGGCCGACGAAGATGCCGAAGTCGGTGATCGACTTGATCGTGCCGGAAACCTTGTCGCCCTTCTTGTGGATCGCGGCGAACGCTTCCCACGGATTCGCGCTGGTCTGCTTCATGCCGAGCGAGATGCGGCGACGCTCCTCGTCGACATCCAGCACCATGACCTCGACCTCGTCGCCGACCTGCACCAGCTTGGCCGGGTTGACGTTCTTGTTGGTCCAGTCCATCTCGGACACGTGGACGAGACCCTCGACGCCCGGTTCCAGTTCGACGAAGCAGCCGTAGTCGGTGACGTTGGAGACCTTGCCGAACAGGCGCGTGTTGGCCGGATAGCGGCGCGCGATGTTGACCCAGGGGTCCTCGCCGAGCTGCTTGAGGCCGAGCGAGACACGGTTGCGTTCGCGGTCGAACTTGAGCACGCGGACTTCGAGTTCGTCGCCGACGTTGACGACCTCGCTCGGGTGACGCACGCGCTTCCACGCCATGTCGGTGATGTGCAGCAGGCCGTCGATGCCGCCGAGGTCGACGAACGCACCGTAGTCGGTGAGATTCTTGACCACGCCCTTGATCACTGCGCCTTCGGTGAGCTTTTCCAGCAGCTTCTCGCGCTCTTCCGAGAACTCGCTCTCGACCACCGCACGGCGCGAGACCACAACGTTGTTGCGCTTGCGGTCGAGCTTGATGATCTTGAACTCGAGTTCCTTGCCTTCGAGATACGTCGGATCACGCACCGGACGCACGTCGACCAGCGAGCCCGGCAGGAACGCGCGGACGTCCTTGATGTCGACCGTGAAGCCGCCCTTGACCTTGCCGGAGATGCGGCCGGTGACGGCTGCATTGGCGGTCTGCGCCTCCTCGAGTTCGTCCCACACCAGCGAACGCTTGGCCTTCTCGCGCGAGAGCATGGTCTCGCCGAAGCCGTTCTCGATCGCGTCAAGCGCGACCTTCACGTCGTCGCCGACTTCGATCTCGAGTTCGCCGTTCTCGTTCTTGAACTGCTCGATCGGGATGATGCCTTCGGACTTCAGGCCCGCGTTGACCACCACCACGTCGGGGCGGATCTCGACGACGGTGCCGGTGACGATGGCACCGGAGCGCAGCTTGGCGAGCGACTGCTGGCTCTGTTCGAACAGTTCAGCGAAACTTTCTGTCATGTTGGTTTCCAGATGGGAACGGGCCGTCCGTCGTTGCGGGGGCCCACCGTTTGGGGATGCGTGGTACGCCGCATCGTCGCGTTTCCGGCACACGCCGGATTCCTTCCGCCCTCGCGGGCAATGGCTTCAGGCGGGATCAGTCGGGACGAACGATCGCCAGCACGCGCCGGATCACTTCCTCGACGGGAAGCGCCGTGCTGTCGACGATCACTGCTCCGGACGCCGGCTTGAGCGGTGCGACCTCGCGGTTCGCATCGCGCTCGTCGCGCGCCTCGATCTCTCGCAAAAGGGCCGCGAGTGTAACAGCCAACCCCTTGTCCTTCAACTGCTTATGGCGTCTTTTCGCTCGTTCCTCGGCGCTGGCCGTCAGGTAGACCTTGTACGGTGCGTCCGGGAACACCACGGTGCCCATGTCGCGGCCGTCGGCGACCAGTCCCGGCGCCTTGTGGAATGCGCGCTGCTTGTCGAGCAGTGCGGCACGGACCGTCGGAATCGCCGCGATCGCGGAGGCCGCGGCACCGCAGGTTTCGGTGCGCAGATCGTCGGTGGCGTCGAGGCCGTTGACGATCACGCGCGTTTCGCCGCCATCCTTCGGGGTGCGGAACACGATCTTCGTCGTTTCGGCGATGCGCGTGACGGCGGCGGCATCCGACAAGTCGATGCCGGCCATGCCCGCCGCATAGCCGACGGCGCGGTAGAGTGCGCCCGAGTCGAGCAGATGCCAGCCCAGCGCCTCGGCCACGGCACGACTGATCGTGCCCTTGCCGGAGCCGGACGGGCCGTCGATGGTGAGTACGGGAACGGGCTTGTCGGAGCGGCTCATCGGCTGGATACGCGCGGGTTCGGGCGGCGGTGGGAAATGCGGATTCTATCGCGCCGCCCGTGCAAGGCGCCGCACGATCATCGCGTGCCGGAGCTCAGCGGATCGACGTTGCGCGGGGCGCGACGTCGGCGCCGATCGAACGAATCGATTCGATGAACCCGGGAAACGAGGTGGCCACGTTCGCGCAATCGGAGATCATGACCGGCTCGCGGGCAACGGCCCCGGCCAGCGCGAAGCTCATCGCGACGCGGTGATCACCGGAACTGTCCACGGTGCCGCCCCGCAACGCGCCACCCTCGATGTCGGCGCCGTCGTCGAACTCCGCGACCTCGATGCCGAGATTCCGCAACCCGCGCGCCATCACCGCGATGCGGTCCGACTCCTTCACACGCAACTCGGCCGCACCACGGATGCGCGTGCGGCCCCGTGCGCATGCGGCAGCGATGAACAGGGCCGGAAATTCATCGATCATGTCGGAAACGGCATCGACCGGGACGTCCATTCCGCGCAGCGGTGCATGCCGGACATGCAGATCGCCGAGGGGCTCGCCATCTTCGTCCCGCGCATTCGCGACCTGGATGTCGGCCCCCATCGCGGCGAGCACGCGCAGCAGGCCCGTACGGCGCGGATTCAATCCGACTCCGCGCAGCAGGAGATCGGAATCGGGCACGATGCTCGCGGCGACGATGAAGAACGCGGCAGACGAGAAGTCCGCCGGCACCACCACGTCCGTCGCGCGCAACCGATGGCCGCCCTCGAGCCGCGCAAACCCCGGCTCGTGCTCGATCGGCCAGCCGAAGGCCGCGAGCATGCGTTCGGTGTAGTCGCGGGTCGGGTGCGGTTCGGCGATTTCGGTCGTGCCGTCGGCGTACAGCGCCGCGAGCAGGAGAGCCGACTTGACCTGCGCGCTTGCCACCGGAAGCGCATAGCGGATGCCGTGCAGCGATTGGCCGCCGCGGATGCGAAGCGGAGGCGTGCCATTCGGCTCCGTCGCGATCGCGGCGCCCATTTGCGCGAGCGGATCGGTGACGCGACGCATGGGCCTGCGCGAAAGCGATTCGTCTCCGACCAGAACGGAATCGAATGCCTGTCCTGCGAGCAGGCCGGCGAGCAAGCGCATGCCGGTCCCCGAGTTTCCGCAATCGATCTCCGAATCCGGAACCGTCAATCCGTGCAGGCCCACGCCATGCACGATGCGCGAACTCGGCGACGGCGTATCGATCCGTACGCCCATGCGCGCGAATGCCCGTGCGGTCGCGCGCGTGTCCTCGCCTTCCAGAAAGCCATCGATGCGCGACGTTCCGTCCGCGAGCGCAGCCAGCATCACCGCGCGATGCGAAACGGATTTGTCGCCGGGGATCTCCAGTTCTCCACGCAGCGGGTGGTCGACCGGTCGGCTGATCCAGTCCTCGCGCGCTGCGTCGTTCACGGCGTGCCCGCTGCGCGAAGCGATTCGAGCAGACGTTCGTTCTCGCCCGGCGTGCCGACGCTGATGCGCAGTGCGGTCGGCAGGCCATAGCCACACATCGGCCGTGCGACCACTCCGCGTTCGCAGAGCCGGCGCTCGACGGGGGCCGCATCGATGCCGAGATCCACGAGCACGAAGTTGGTCTGGGACGGAAGGCACGCATAGCCGAGGCGCGCGAGCTCCCCGGCGAGCCAATCGCGCTCGGCCGTGTTGAACGCACGCACGGATTCCAGATGCGCCGTGTCGCGCAGAGCCGCTTCCGCCGCGGCGAGCGCAATGCCGTTGACGTTGAACGATTCGCGCAGCCGGTCGAGCACGGCGATCACCGACGGATGCGCGACGAGGAAACCCGCGCGCAGTCCGGCGAGTGCGTGGGCCTTGGAGAACGTGCGTGTCACGATCAGGTTCGGATGCCGATCGCGCAGCGACAGCGCCGTGGTCAGTCCCGGCGCATCGACGTACTCGTGATAGGCCTCGTCGACGACGATCAGCACATCGCGCGGCACGCGCGCCAGAAACGAGTCCAGCGCGTCGTCCGTGAACCAGGTTCCGGTGGGATTGTTCGGGTTGGCGAGATAGACCAGCCGCGTGTCGTCCTCGATCGCTGCCGCGATCGCGTCCAGATCGTGGCCAAGCGGTGCCGTCGGGTGGGCTCGCGGCAATGCCGGAGCGACGAGGGGTCTGGCCCCTGCCGCCGCGGTCGCGATCGGGAACACGGCGAATCCGTACTGCGGAAACACGACCGAATGCTCCGCATCGGCGAAGCACTGCGCGAGCAGCATCAGCAATTCGTGCGAACCGTTCCCGAGCGCGATCTCGCCCGCGTCGACGCCGAGTCGCTCCGCCAATGCCGCCTTCAGCGCCGCGCCGCGCGGATCCGGATACCGATGAGCCTGCGCGAGCGCTTCGAACATCGCCTCGCGTGCGAGCGGACTCGGGCCCAGCGGATTCTCGTTGGAGCCGAGTTCCGCGATCGTGTCGCCGAATCGCTTGCGAAGCTCGGGAAGATCGTGTCCGGGATCGTACGCGCGCAGCGCTCCGGCAGCACGATTCGCGAGCGGCGTCGCATCGAACGCCGCGGTTGCGCGCGAGGCCCGTGTCGTCACGGCACCGCCACCGGATAGGAACCGAGCACCTTGATCTGCGCGGAATGCGTCTTCAACTCCGCGAGCGCATCCTTCATTGCCTCGTCGTCGACGTGCCCGGCGAGGTCGATGAAGAATCCGTACTCCCATTTCGCCTGGTGCGACGGGCGCGACTCGATGCGGTTCATGCTGATGCCGTGCCGCGCGAAGGGACTCAGCACGTCGAACAGCGCACCGGGCTTGTCCTTGATGAACACCAGCACGGAGGTGCGATCGTGGCCGGACGGCGGGAAGATCTGCCGGCCGATCACGAGGAAGCGCGTGGTGTTGTCCGCGTGGTCCTCGATCGACTTGGTGATGACTTTTTTCAGGCCGTAGACGTGACCGGCGGACTCGCCGCCGATCGCCGCGGCGTCGTCCGCATTGCGCGCGCGCCGCGCGCCTTCCGCATTGCTGGAAACCGGGATCTTCTCGACATCGGGAAGATTCGTCCGCAGCCAGCCCGCGGTCTGCGCGAACGATTGCGGATGCGCGTAGATGCGTTCGATGTCCTCGATGTGCCCGGAGCGCGACAACAGGTACTGGTGCACGCGCAGTTCCACCTCGCCACAGATCTTTAGATCGGACGTGAGGAACATGTCCAGCGTCACCTGGATCGTGCCCTGCCCCGAATTCTCGACCGGCACGACGCCGAAATCGGCGTTGCCGGACTCCACTTCCTGGAACACTTCCTCGATGCTCGACATCGGCAGGCCGTGCGCGGAGCGGCCGAAATGCTTGAGCACGGCCTGCTGGCTGAACGTGCCCTCGGGCCCGAGGTAGCCGATCTTCAGCGGTTCCTGCTGCGCGAGGCAGGCCGACATGATCTCGCGGAACACGTGAACCAGCAGTTCATCGCTGAGCGGACCTTCGTTGCGGTCGACGACCATGCGCAGGACTTGCGCCTCGCGCTCCGGCCGGTAGTAGTCGACCGCAGCGGCGAGCTTGCCCTTCGCCTTGCCGACCTGGTGCGCGAAGCGTGCGCGTTCGGCAATCAGCTCCTGGATACGCCGGTCGATCTCGTCGATCCGTGCGCGGACCTCGGCGAGCGCGATCGAGTTGCCCTTCTTCGCCGGTTTTCCGCCGCGCGCGCGAGCGCCCATGTGTGCCTCGTCAGCCGATGACGCGAACCGAAAGGATACCGTCAATCCCGGCGATCGCGGCGACGAGGCTGTCCGGGACATTCGCGTCGACGTCGATCAGGTTGTAGGCGAGATCGCCGCGCGAGGCATTGTGCATCTGCGCGATGTTCATGCCGGCAGCGCCGATCACGTTCGACAGCTGGCCGATCATGTTCGGCCGGTTGCTGTTGGCGATGCAAAGCCGCGCATGCCCGCTGCGCGCCATGCGCGTGCCCGGGAAGTTGACCGAGTTGCGCACGTTGCCGGATTCGAGGAAGTCGCGAAGCTGGTCGACCACCATGACGGCGCAGTTTTCCTCGGCCTCGACGGTCGAGGCACCGAGGTGCGGCAGCGCGATCACGCGCGCGTCACCGAGCAGGTCGCCGGCCGGGAAATCCGAGACGTAGCGACCGATGCGGCCGTCGGCGAGCCCGGTTCGGAGCGCCTGCGCGTCGATGATGCCTTCACGCGCGAAGTTGAGCAGCACGACGCCGGGGCGCACGTGGACGAGCGAGTCCGCACCGAAGATCCCGCGCGTCTTGTCGTTGAGCGGGACATGGAAGGTAAGGTAGTCCGATGCGGCATACAGCTCGTTGAGTGACCCCGCCTTCACGACTTCCGACGAAAGCTGCCACGCGCCATCGACCGTCATGTGCGGATCGAAGCCGATCACGCGCATGCCGAGCGCATGCGCGGCATTGGCGACGCGCACGCCGATCGCACCGAGGCCGACCACGCCGAGCGTGCGCCCCGCGAGTTCCGATCCGACGAATCGCTTCTTCTCTCCCTCCACGCGATGGTGCAGGTCGTCGCCTGGTTCCAGCGAACGAACGAAGTCCAGCGCGTCGGCAATGTTGCGGGCGGCAAGCAGCATGCCGGCGACCACGAGCTCCTTGACCGCATTCGCGTTCGCACCCGGCGCGTTGAACACCGGCACGCCGCGCTCGGACATCGCGGCGACCGGAATGTTGTTGGTGCCCGCTCCGGCACGCGCGATCGCCTTGACACTGGCCGGGATCGGCACGGAATGAAGATCGGCAGAACGCAACAGGAGCGCGTCCGGCGCCGCGATGTCGTTGGCGATTCGATAGAGGCTTCCCGGCAGGCGGTCGAGCCCGTGGCGCGAGATGCTGTTGAGCGTCTGGATGCTGAACATCGAGGAAGTGGTTCCCTTGGCAGATGATTGGGTTGCGCAGCGGCGGTTCTCAGCCGTTGCGTGCGGCGAAATCGCGCATGAAGTCGACCAGTGCCCGCACGCCTTCGACCGGCATCGCGTTGTAGATCGAGGCGCGCATGCCGCCGACGGCGCGATGCCCCTTGAGCGACAGCAGCCCGGCTGCTTCGGCTTCCTTGAGGAACGGCGCATCGAGTTCCTCGCGTGGCAGCGTGAACGGCACGTTCATCCACGAGCGCGCCGCCGGATCGACGGGGTTGCGGTAATAGCCCGAGCCGTCGATGTAGTCGTACAGGAGCTTCGCCTTGGCTTGGTTGCGCTCGGCCATCGCGCCGACGCCACCTTGTGCCTTGACCCAGCGGAAAACGAGACCGGCGATGTACCAACCCCAGGTATTGGGCGTGTTGAGCATCGAATCGGCGGCGGCGTGCTCGGCGTAGCTCCAGATCTTCGGGATGTCCTTCGGGCACTGCGCCAGCATGTCCTCGCGCACGATCGCGACGACGAAACCGGATGGGCCGATGTTCTTCTGCGCACCGGCATAGAGCATCGCGTAGCGCGAAACGTCGAGCGGGCGCGAGAGGATCGTGGACGAGACATCGCCGATCAGCGGCACGTCGCCGGTGTCCGGAATCTCGTGGAACTCGACGCCGCGGATCGTTTCGTTCGGCGTGACGTGCACGTAGGCACTGGAAGGATCGAGCTGCCACGTCGAGCGCGGTGGAATCCGATCGTAGTTGGTGTCGGCCGAGGTGGCTGCGACATGCACGTCGGCGATCTTCCCGGCCTCCTTGGCCGCCTTCTCGCCCCAGTCGCCGGTCAGCACGTAGTCGACGCGACGACCGCGCGCGAAGTTCAGCGGAATCTGCGCGAAATGCTGCGTCGCCCCACCCTGCAGGAACAGCACCTTGTAGCCGGACGGAATCGAAAGGACGTCTCGCAGGTCCTGCTCCGCCTGCTCTGCCAGCGCGATGAACGCCTTGCTGCGGTGGCTGATTTCCATGACGGAGGCGCGTTGCCCGCCCCACTCCAGCAGATCTTCTTGTGCCTGACGCAACACTTCTTCCGGCAGCGCGGCGGGACCGGCGCTGAAGTTGTAACCACGGCTCACGGATGACTCCTGCTAGTCCGGTACTTGACCGGCGAGTCCGCATTATGCCGCGGCGCAACACGCTTGCAACGTCGATCAAGGCGCGTCGTTCCAACGTCCGCCGCGGGAAAAGCGCATTGTTTTGCGGTCACGCTGAAAGGTGCGACATTCTGTGCCGGTCCTCGTGTGCGAACCCGACGAGGAGCCTCGCGATGCGATACCTGCGCACGTCCAAGCCGCCATCCGCGATCACGGACGAATCCGTCTACCTCGCCAGGCGCGAGTGGATCAGGAAGGTCGCCATGGCGACGCCGGCCCTGTTGGCCGGTTGCGACGACGGCACGAGCGCGGAGGATGCGTCCGTGATCGAGTCGCCCGGCATGAGGCGTCTGGCCACGGCGGAGCGCACACGCGACGCGGTCGGAGAGGTCCGGACGCGCGAGCGGGACGCGACGCAGTACAACAACTTCTACGAGTTCGGGACCGGCAAGGGGGACCCTGCACGATACGCCGGCCGCATGCACACCGAACCATGGACGGTGGAAGTCGCCGGCGAGTGCGAACGTGCCGGCACTTTTTCGGTAGATGACGTCCTGAGCCGATTTCCGCTCGAAGAGCGCGTCTATCGACTGCGCTGCGTCGAAGCGTGGTCGATGGTGATTCCGTGGGTCGGCATTCCGCTGGGCAACCTGCTGCGTCGGTTCAAGCCGACGTCGCGTGCGAAGTACGTGGCGTTCGTCACGGCGCAGCGTCCGGCCGAGATGCCGGGACTCGCCTATCGCGTGCTGGACTGGCCCTATCGCGAGGGGCTACGGATCGACGAGGCGATGCATCCGCTGACCCTGCTCGCCGTCGGCATGTACGGTCATGTGCTGCCGAACCAGAACGGTGCGCCGCTGCGACTGGTCGTGCCTTGGAAGTACGGCTTCAAGAGCGTCAAGTCGATCGTCCGCATCACGTTCACCGAGACGCAGCCGCGAACCTCGTGGAACATGGCAGCGCCGGCCGAGTACGGCTTCTACTCGAACGTCAATCCTGACGTAAGCCATCCACGATGGAGTCAGGCAACCGAACGCCGGATCGCCGGCGACGGCTTCGACCTGCTTGGCAACCGCATCGAGACGCTGCCGTTCAATGGATACGCCGACGAAGTCGCTTCGCTGTACGCCGGCATGGACCTGCGAAGGAACTTCTGATGCCGGAAGCCAAGGCAAGGCGTCTCGACGGCATCGCCCTGTCCAAGCCCATCGTGTTTGCCGCTTGTCTTCTGCCGCTGGCGTGGATCGCCTGGGATGTCGTGCGCGGCAACCTCGGCCCCGATCCCGTGGCGCAACTGGAGCATCGCACCGGCGACTGGGCGCTGCGGTTTCTGCTCGCATCGCTCGCGATGACGCCTCTGCGACTGGCATCCGGGCTCGCGGGTTGGCTGCGCTATCGCCGGATGCTCGGATTGTTCGCGTTCTTCTGTGCGTGTCTGCATCTGGCGGTTTACGTGGTGATCGATCTCGGCGGGTTCTGGAGCCAGCTTCTGGGCGAGATCGCGAAGAAGCCCTACATCACGGCCGGTTTCGTCGCGTGGCTGCTGATGGTGCCGCTCGCAGTCACGTCCACGCGCGCGGCGATGCGCCGTCTGGGCCGGAACTGGCAGCGCCTGCATCGGCTCGTCTACCTGGCCGGCCTCTGTGCAACGCTGCACTACCTGTGGCTGGTCAAGAGCGGCGAGCGCATCGCAGCCCGCGAGCCGTTGATCTATTTCTGCGTGTTCGCCTTGCTGATCGCCAGTCGTGTCCCGTCCTGGCTCGCGCGGTGGCGACGCCGGAATCAGAATCCGCGGTGAATCAGGAGCAGCAGGCTGCATGCGATCACGGCTGCGGCACCGAGCAGCCACCAGACCGCGGCTCCACCGTCCGACGCCGTGCGGGCGGGCGTGCCGGCGCTGTCCGGCCGACCTGCGGCCGCCTCGGTGTCGGCGCGTGCGGATGCGGATTCTCCACGCGGCGGAAAGCCCGGTGCCTCGACCACGAACAGGCTCGCGCCGAATCCGATCTGGTCGCCTGCGTGCAGCATGGCATCGCGCACGGGCACGCCATTGACGACCGCGCCCTCGGAGCCGCCGAGATTCCGCATCCAGATCGCGCTGTCGGAGCTCTCGATGCTGGCGTGGCGCTCGGCCACGCGCGGATCGTCCAACCGCAGGTCGCAACCGGGGGCGCGACCGACCAGCAGCATGTCGTTCACGGCCATGGTCTTGCCGAAATGGCTTCCGGAAACCCCGCGGAGCAGCACGCGAGGAGGCGACATCGGCGAGCGGATTCCGTTCTCGGGCGGAATCGATCGGGCGATGGCATCGTCGCGATCGATCTTCACCGTCATCGCCACGCGGCCCAGGCACACGGTGTCGCCCAGGCGCAGCAAGGCGCGCTCCCGGACCGGCCGTGCGTTCACGTGCGTGCGCGCCGCGGGATCGAGTACGTCGAGCACGATGCCGCGTGCGTCCACGGTGAAGCGCGCATGCCACGGCGCCACGTCCTCGCCGTGCAGCACGAGCGTGTTGCCATTGGCGTTGCCAAGGCTGATCGAACCGTCCTGCAGGATGTGATCGGGATGCTCGCCGTTCGCGAAACTGAGTCGCATCATGTTGAAATCGAAGGGAGTTCCTGCACTGTAACACAGCCGGAACAGGCACTCTTACCCGATGCGTCCGCGTCGGGCATCATGCGCTCCTGACGCCAGCCCGGAGAATCGAATGGCCGTTATCGACATCAAGCGCACGCACGTGATGGGAATCAAACCCGCGAAGGACGCGGTCGAGCGTGTCGCCGCGAAGATCTCGCGGGAGTACGGCATCGGCCACGAGTGGGACGGAAACCGGCTTCATTTCGACGGCGGCGGGGTGCGCGGCCACATCGTGCTGGCCAGAAGCGAAGTCCATGTCCGGGTCGAACTCGGCTTCCTGATGTCGGCGCTCAAGCCGCTGATCCAGAGCGAAATCGAACGGCAGCTCGACAAGGAACTCGCGTAGTGTGTCTGCTCTAGATGCTTGCCCCATCCTGCCGTCACGGCGGGAATCGCCCGCCTTCGCGAGAGGATCAGGACATGACCAAGCCCCGGTTGAAGAAGAAGACGGCATCCAAGGTGGCCGACGATGCGCGCAGCATGGGCCGGACGGTGATGGGTTCGGCGCAGCAGATCTGGCTCGCTGGTCTTGGCGCGTTCGCCAAGGCGCAGCAGGAAGGCGGAAAGCTCTTCGATTCGCTGGTGCGCGAAGGAGCTGCGCTCGATGCGAAGACCCGCAAGTTCACCGAGGCGAAGGTGAACGAGGCGCGCGGCAACGTCGAGCAGACGCTGGGGCAGATCCGCGAGCGCAGCCAGGATACATGGGACCGGCTCGAGAAAGTGTTCGAGGATCGCGTGTCCAAGGCGCTGGGCCGGCTCGGCGTTCCGACGCGCAACGAGGTCGATGCGTTGCGCAAGCGCATCGATGAACTCGCCGGCACCGGCCGTGGCAAGACGACACGCACGGCCACGCCGCGGCGCGCCGCGGCGGCGAAGAAGCGCACGGCAGCCCCCGCAACGGGCAAGCGAAAGACGAGGTAGCCGGTCTCCGACAGGTTCACCGCGCGACCGGCCCCGGACGTCTGTGACGGGGCCGGTCGCGTGGGCGGTGAAAAGCCGGTCACGGCAGCTTCGGCGGTGCCGGCAATGCCCGCGTCCGCAGACCGATTGCCTCGTGCGAGCGCGGGGGTTTCTACCAGTGGATTCCGCGCATGATCGAGGCGAGTGCGATCTGCTCGCTCGTCGGCTGGTGCGTGGCGGTTGCGTCCTTTCCGCCTTGTGCAGCCTGCGAATCCGGGAACATGCGGAACGCCGTGTTCATCACGATCTCGTACACCCGCGGCGCGAGCGCATGGAACACCTGCGCGAACGTTCCCAGGCGCGTCGCGATCCGAACCGGACGGTCGATGATCGCCTCGACCACGAGGTCGGCTGCTTCCTCCGGCGACAGCGTGGGGACCGAATCGTAGATCTTCGTCGGCGCGATCATCGGTGTCTTCACCAGCGGCATGTTGATCGTCGTGAAGTTCACGCCATTGTCGGAATACTCGGCTTGCGCGCAGCGCGCGAATGCATCCAGAGCGGCCTTGGATGCGATGTAGGCGGAGAATCGCGGCGAGTTGGTCAGAACGCCGATCGACGAAATGTTGATGATGTGCCCGCGGTGGCGATCGGCCATTCCGGGCAGGAAGCCCATGATCAGTCGCAACGCGCCGAAATAGTTGAGCTGCATCGTGCGCTCGAAATCGTGGAATCGATCGTAGCTCGCGCTGATGGCGCGACGGATCGAGCGTCCCGCATTGTTGACCAGCACATCCACCTTGCCGTGATCGGCAAGGACTCGCTGCACGAGCGCATCGCACGACGTCATGTCGGCGAGGTCCGCCTCGTATGCGTGGCAAATCCCGCCCGCGGCTTCGATCTCCTGTCGCGTGGCGGCGAGTTCCTCGGCGCCACGCGCGCAGATCACGACCTTCGCCCCCGCCGCGGCAACCTTGAGCGCCGTCGCCTTGCCGATGCCGGACGAGCCGCCGGTGATCAGCACCACGCGCCCCTTGACCTTGCCGGCCAGCGAGCGATCGACGAACAGGTCCGGATCGAGGTGTCGCTCCCAGTAATCCCACAACCGCCATGCGTAGTCGTCCAGCTTCGGCAGCCGGATGCCGGAGCCGCGCAGTGCGCGTTCCGTCTCGCGGTTGTCGAAGCGCGTGGGGTAGTTGATGAACTGCAGCACGGCGGCCGGGATGCCGAGATCGCGCAGCACCGCGCCCACCACTCTCCTCACGGGGGGCAGGCTTCCGATCGCAGCGCGCAGGCTCGAAGGCAGGAAGCCGAACATGCGCGCATCGAAGCGCATCGTCATCTGCGGCGCGTGGCCTGCGCGGGCGAACAGGTTCAGCACCTCACCGATGCGGCGCGGCGCAGGATCGGTCAGGTGGAAGGTGTGCCCGTCCAGCCTGGGCTTGTGCGCGATGTGATCGAGCGCCGCCGCAACCCAGTCCACGGGTACGAGATTGATACGCCCTCCTTCGAGTCCGACGGTCGGCATCCATGGTGGCAAAGCCTGTCGCATCTTCTTGATGAAACGGAAGAAGTAGTACGGCCCGTCGATGCGATCGATTTCGCCCGTACGCGAATCGCCGATGACCACTCCGGGACGGTAGACGCGGAAGGGGCGCCTGCATTCGCGCCGCACCACCGATTCCGCTTCGTGCTTCGTGCGGAAGTACGGGTTCTCAAGTCCCTCCGCTTCCTCGAACATGTCCTCGCGGAACACGCCCGGATACATGCCTGCGACCGCAATGGAGCTGACGTGATGGAAACACCCTGCCTGCATCGCCTCGGCTGCCGCGACGGCGTTTCGCGTGCCCTCGACGTTCGGCCCGGTCTGCTGCTCCGCATCGGCGGCAAGGTCGTACACCGCGGCGAGGTGAAAGAAGTGCGACACCTTTCCGCGCAGCGCCTTCATCCTGGCCGGCGCGATGCCGAGCCGCGGCTTCATCAAATCGCCGGTCACCGCCACGATGCGCCCCGGAGCGGCATCGAGCGAATCGCGCAGCGCCTCGAACTTCGCCATCGATTCGCGCCGCACGAGACAGTGGATCGTCCCCTTGCGCTGCAGCAGGCACATGATCAACCGCTTGCCGATGAACCCCGTGGCGCCTGTAACGAAGTACGACATCGTCGACTTGCTCCCTCGAACCTGGCCGGAACGACCGGAGAATAGCCGGGGGTCCGCCGCTGACGCATGCAGCATTGCGTCATGCCAAAGTCTATGTTCGCCCGGCGAGTGCGTGTTGTAAGCTCGGCGGCCCACGTGTTGCGAAGGGTGCAGACATGCCCGACTTGCAGGCCCGCTTCGACAAGGCGGCGGAGGACGTCAAGAAGCTTGCCGAGCGTCCGGACAACGACACGCTGCTGAAGCTGTATGCGCTCTACAAGCAGGGATCGGAAGGCGATGTCTCCGGACCCAAACCGGGATTCTTCGATTTCGTCGGTACGGCGAAATACGAGGCATGGGCCAAGCTCAAGGGCACCCGGCCCGAAGACGCTCAGCAGAAGTACGTCGACCTGGTGAAGAAGCTCGGCGCCTGAACCTGCGGGGAGCGCCGTGGGCAAGGTTTCGCCACGCACCGGCACGAGGACGCGCGAGCGCATCCTCGATACCGGTCTCGCGCTCTTCAACGCGCAGGGCGAGCCGAACGTCACGACCAACCACATCGCGGACGAGCTCGGCATCAGCCCGGGCAATCTCTACTACCACTTCCGCAACAAGGACGACATCGTCGAGCACCTGTTCGCGCGCTATGAGGCGCGGCTCGACGGCGCACTCGCGCCTCCCGGGGACCGCATGCCGGGGCTCGAGGATGTCTGGATGCAGCTGCATGGCGTGTTCGCGGTGCTGTGGGAGTATCGATTCCTGTACCGCGACCTGGTCGACATCCTCGCGCGCAATCGCAAGCTGCGGTTGCGCTTCGCGCGGATCATGGCGCGGGCTTCCGCAAGCGCGACGACGCTCCTCGGCCGCCTGGCGTCCGCCGGCGTGATGCGCGCGACCCCGGACGAAATCCGCGCGCTGGCCGAGAACATCCTGCTGGTAGCGACCTTCTGGATGAACTTCTGCAGCGTGCGCGGCGAACCGGCGGAATCGGACGAAGCCGAACTCGATCGCGGCATCCACCGCATCCTGATGCTGGTCGCGCCGTTCCTGCGCGATGCCGAGCGCTACCACCTCAACGCGCTTGCCACCGCCTACCTGCGGTGAATTGCACGCGAACCGAAAAAAAGGGTTGACAGGGCCGTGTCCGGCATGCTTTTCTCCGCAACCATGATGCGTTGCAACAGCCACCGTCCGATCGCACGCGTGATCCCGCCCATGACGCGGGAGATGCTCGGTGGCCGCATCCTCGCCGGTCTCGCCCTCATTCTCGTACTTGTACTCATTACCTTGCAAAAGAGCGCGGGGACCGGATTCGTGTAGCCGAAATCCACCAGATCCAGGTCGAAGAAACAGAACCCCGCGCTCCCCGAGACGCGGGGTTTTTGTTTTTCCGGCCCGGTTTTCCACCAGGAAGCCAGGAACGTGAAAAGCGACGCCATCAGGAAAGGCCCTGCCCGAGCCCCCGCACGCGCCATGCTGCGCGCCACCGGCCTCGACGACGAAGCCATCGCCCGTCCCCTAGTGGCCGTCGTGCATACCTGGTCCGACGTCTCCCCGTGCAATCTCACGCTGCGCGATCTCGCAACCCACGCGAAGAACGGCATCCGTGACGGCGGCGGCACGCCGATCGAGTTCAACACCATCGCCGTGACCGACGGCATCGCGATGGGCAGCGACGGCATGCGTTCCTCGCTGGCTTCGCGCGAGACGATCGCCGATTCGATCGAACTCGCGGTCGGTGGACACTGCCTCGATGCGATGGTGCTGCTGGTCGGCTGCGACAAGACCATCCCCGCTGCGGCAATGGCCGCCGCGCGACTCGACATCCCGACCGTGATCCTCTACGGCGGAACGATCCTCCCGGGTCGCTGCCGTCGAAGCGACGGAAGCGAAAAGCCGATCACCGTGCAGGACGTGTTCGAAGCCGTCGGCACTCATGCCGCCGGCCGGATGGATGACGCGGAACTGCATCGAATCGAAACCAGCGCCTGCCCCGGCGCCGGTGCCTGCGGAGGCCAGTACACGGCCAACACGATGGCGATGGTGCTGACGATGCTCGGGCTGTCACCGCTGCAGGCCAACGACATCCCTGCGGTGCATCCGGACAAGGCGCATGCGGCGCGGGCCTGCGGTCGGCTCGTCATGCAGCGACTGCGCACGGGCACGCCCACGCCACGCGAACTGATCACCGCCAGGTCGCTGCGCAACGCGGCGCGTGCCGTGTCGGCGACGGCAGGGTCCACCAACGCCGCGCTCCACCTGCTTGCCATCGCGCACGAGGCCGGCGTGCCCTTCGATCTCGAGGCATTCGACGATGCTGCCCGCACACCGGTGATCGCGGACCTGAAGCCCGGTGGACGCTATACCGCGGCGGAGCTGTTCGCGTTCGGCGGCACTGCGCTGATCGCGCGGGAACTGCGCACGGCAGGCCTGCTGGACGACGCGCCCACGGTCACCGGACGGTCGCTGTTCGCCGAGCTCGATGCGACGCCCGTGCCGGGCCCTCAGGACGCGGTGCGGCCGGTTTCCGATCCGATCAAGCCGCGAGGCGGCTGGTCGATCCTGTACGGCGCTCTCTCTCCAGAGGGCTGCATCGTCAAGCTCGCCGGCCACGGTCGCGAACGATTCGAGGGTCCGGCGCGCGTGTTCGATTCCGAGGACGCCGCATTCGCCGCCGTGCAGCGGCGCGAGATCCGCGCCGGCGATGTCGTCGTCATCCGCTTCGAGGGTCCGGCGGGCGGCCCCGGCATGCGCGAGATGCTCGCGGTGACGGCCGCGATCGTCGGACAGGGACTCGGCAACGACGTCGCGCTGATCACCGACGGCCGCTTCAGCGGCGCCACGCACGGCTTCATGGTCGGCCACATCGCGCCCGAGGCCGCGCGCGGTGGCCCGATCGCGTTCCTGCGTGACGGCGACATCGTGACCATCGACGTCGCATCCCGTCGCATCGATGTCGCAGCGGATCTCTCGCTGCGAGAGCCGCGCCGCATCCCTCCGCGCGTCACGAGCGGCGTGCTGGCCAAGTACGCGCGCGACGTGAGCTCGGCCGCGCGCGGCGCGGTCACCGCGCCGGGGCCGCTCGACGCGAACCGCATTGCCGCCACGGTGCACGTCGATGCCGCCGCGACGCTCGAACCCGCTTGACGTCTTCCACGCCCGACTCCCTTCGACTCATGTCCACGCCAAAGGAAACCCGCACCATGCAGAACCCGAACCAACCCCGCATCGCCATCATCGGCTACGGCAGCCAGGGCCGCGCGCACGCGCTCAATCTCCGCGACTCCGGATTCCACGTCACCATCGGCCTGCGCCCCGGCGGTCCGACCGAGCAACGCGCGAAGGAAGACGGTTTTGCGGTCAAGACGCCCGCCGAAGCGTGTGACGGCGCGGACATCGTTGCCGTGCTCACGCCCGACATGGTGCAACCAAACCTCTACGCGAACGTGCTGGTCGACGCGATTCCGGACGGCGCCTGCCTCCTGTTCGCGCACGGCTTCAACGTCCACTACGGCCAGATCACGCCGCGCGAAGACCTCGATGTCGTGCTCGTCGCGCCCAAGGGACCGGGTGCGCTGGTGCGGCGCGAGTACGAGATCGGACGCGGAGTCCCGGCCGTGTATGCCGTGCATCAGGATCGCAGCGGCCGCGCCGAGGAGCTGGCCCTCACCTACTGCGCAGGCATCGGCGGCGCGCGCCAGAACGCGATCCGCACCACGTTCAAGGAAGAAACGGAAACCGACCTGTTCGGCGAGCAGGCAGTCCTCTGCGGTGGTGCGACCAAGTTGGTCCAGGCTGGCTGGGAAACCCTCGTCGAGGCCGGTTACCAGCCGGAGATCGCGTACTACGAATGCCTGCACGAGCTGAAGCTGATCGTCGACCTTCTCTATGAAGGCGGCATCACGCGCATGCACGAGTTCATCAGCGAGACCGCGCAGTACGGCGATCTCACGCGTGGACCCTACGTGATCGACGAACACGCCCGCGCGCAGATGAAGAAGATCCTCGCCGAGATCCAGGACGGCACCTTCGCTCGCCAA